>Ga0209777_10001816_pt1 | contig 29435 bp, 30 predicted proteins | sample FrelakmetHBP12HB_FD_187147 | JGI IMG/M metagenome (GOLD analysis project Ga0209777, IMG submission 187147) | Freshwater lake sediment microbial communities from the University of Notre Dame, USA, for methane emissions studies -HBP12 HB (SPAdes)... | ecosystem: Environmental > Aquatic >...
CCCTTAACCCCGGGTTTTTTGCCTTTGGCAAAGACACCCGAACAGGAGTCAGGGTTTTTCTGAGCGATATTGATAGTGATGGCGTCCAGGAAATTCTTGCTGCTTCACCAACGACCTTCACTACTTCGCTTTATCAAAAATAAAGTAATTTATCTAAATTTTTGCTAAAATAACCATATGGAACCAAAAAAGAAAAAAGAAGAAAAAACTAAAGAAATTGTCGTGGTTGAGCCCAAGCCAATTGAAGTCAAAAAAGATGAACCCCTTAGCCCGCTCAAGGGCAGTAATATTAATATTGGCAAAATAAGCAGCTTAACCTTGAATGTTGTAGCCCGACCGCTTAAAAAGCACTATGAAAAACATTACCGCGGCGATAAATTTCATTTAATAATCGATATTGTTCTGGCCGCTGTTATCTTAATTTTGCTGGGCGTCCTGCTTAATCTTTGGTTTTTTAGCCGTTATAAAACTACTAACCTGATGGATTTCCAAGTCAGTGCCACTCCAGCCAACATTGTTAATGGTCAAGAAACTGAAATTAGCATTGATTACACCAATACCACCAATGATCCTTTGTCTGACGTCACTTTAATTTTAAAAACACCACAAAGTTTAAGATCGCCGCAATACAGCATCTCTGATTTTGATCTTAAAACCAACACCCTAAAAATTGGTGAATTAGCTTCTAAGGCTCATGGCCAATTTAAAATTAAGGCGTTATTGTTGGGCAACTTTAATGAACAGCAGGAATTTCTAGCGATCATTAATTACAAGAATAAATACGGTCAAAACCGCCAAGAATTATTCAGCAAAAAATTTCAGCTGGTTGCCAGCGTACTCCAACCAGAAATAAAAATGCCGGCTAAAGTTTTTGCTTCCAGCCTTTTTACCGCCCAAATTTCCGTGCAGAATAATTCTAAGCTTAATTTTGCCAAAGTCTCATTAAAGCTTATTACGCCTTCTAATTATACTTTAAGCAAAACAGATCTCGGCCCCGCGCTTAGTGACCGACTTTGGACAATTGGCCAAATAAATGCAGGCGAAATTAAACTTTCTAATTTCGAAGGACGCGCTTATGCCCAAACTCCTCAAAATTTAACAGTGGGCGTAGAAGTATATGCCACTTATAATGACGTAGAATATTTATTAGTTAAAACTGAAAATTCGGCCCCCATTACTTTCTCAAAATTCAACTTGAGTTTTATTGAGCAGGAAAACAGCCACTCTGTTGCTCCAGGAAGTCAGGCTAGCTATACGATTTATTATAAAAATAATGAGAGCTATGCCCTGGAAAACGTCCAGCTTGGTTTAACAGTAGCTGGTGATTATGCTGATAATAATTTTTTAGCAAAAACCTACACTAAAAAAGCGCATGATAACCAAGTCCTCTTTGATCAAAATGATTATCCGCAATTGGCCAAGATTTTACCAGGCCAGGATAGCTCAATAAAAATAGATGTTGGGGCTAAATCCAGTATCAACTTTACTCAATATCAAGAAAATGGCTACCAATTAGAAGCCCGGGGCCTGGCCAGCTTTAATGATCCTCAAGAAAATATGCGCCTGACTATTGAAAGCCCTTCTACCTTTACTCAAATTGATTCGCATTTATCCTTAAATACCTTAGGGCTATTTTATACTGCCGAAGGTGACCAAATCGGAGTCGGCACAGTTCCGCCAGCAGTTGGCGAATATACTTCTTACTGGGCAATTATCAGAATAATTAACACCAATAATAAAATCAAAGACTTAAAAATCACTGCTAAGGTGCCGGCGGGAATTGATTATACTAATATCTATAATGTTACAGACGGCAACCAAATTACTTTTGATGAGAACTCACGCCAGCTAGAGTGGGGCATTCCTGAAGTTAATGCCTTTACCGGAATTTTTAATCCTGCGCCAGAAGCGCGCATTCAATTAGCCATTACTCCCACGGCTAACCAGATTGGCCAAAGCCCGATTTTGCTGACAGATATCAAGGCCACTGCTACTGATGAAAAAACTAATGCTTTTCTCGCGGCATCCGGCCAAAATATTTCCATTGCGATCTTCCCAGATCAAAGTCTAAATAAAGTCATTCAATAACCCTCAAATAGAACTCCAGGAGCTTAGCTGCGGGAGCTTTATATTTGACATGAGCTTGATTTTATATAATACTTATCAATATTCTCTATGAAAAATTATTCTAAAAAAACCAATAAAAAAATAACCCGCTACCGCACTTCCAGCACTTTTCGCGCCCATGTCGCTTCTAAAATCTATAATCTAAAATCTAAAAATCTATGGAATACCAATACACAATCAAAAAACTACCCAAAAGCGCAATAGAAATAACCGTCACTGCCAGCCACGATGAACTAAAACCTTTTATTGAAAAGGCCGCCACATTATTGTCCCAGCAAAGCAAAATAGAAGGCTTTCGCCCAGGCAAAGTGCCTTTTGAAATTCTCAAACAAAGACTTGGCGAAATGAAAATTTATGAAGAAGCTGCTGCTTTGGCTGTAGAAAAATCTTACAGGGAAATTGCTTTAAAAGAAAAATTAGAACCGCTTGGCTCGCCCAAGGTTGATTTTGAAAAATTAGCGCCTAATAATGACTTCACTTATAAAGCAACTGTAAATTTAATCCCCGAAGTCAAAGTCGGCAATATTAAATCGGTTAAGGTTAAGGAAAAAGAAATTAAAATCAGTGATGCTGATGTTAATAAAGTCATTGAAGAACTGCGAGAATCACATGCCACTGAAGTTTTAGAGACTAAAGCAGTTGAAAATGGCGATAAAGTGGAAATTGACTTGGATATTTTTCGGGACAATGTACCGATTGAAGGCGGCGCTCAAAAAAAATATCCCCTAATTGTAGGCAAAGGCCAGTTTATCCCCGGGTTTGAAGAAAATCTAACAGGATTAAAAGCCGAGGAGACCAAAGAATTTGAATTGACTTTCCCCAAGGACTACCACAATAAAAACTTAGCTGGAAAACCTGCAAAATTTAAAGTTAAAGTCTTAGCTGTTTACAAGAGGGCGCTACCTGAACCAAATGACGAATTTGCCAAAGGTTTTGGCATTGAATCACTGGCCAAACTCAAAGAGCAGATTGAACATAATATGGAGCACGAAGAGCACCACAAAGAAGAAGAAAGGGTAGAAATTGAAATGCTGGAAAATTTAATTGACAAATCTGAATTCGGTGAAATCCCTGATCCTTTGGTAAATGCCGAAGTCAATAAAATGCTGCAGGAAATTGAATCCAATATCAGTATGCAGGGTTTAAAATTTGCTGACTACTTACAACATCTGAATAAAACCACTGATCAGCTCAAGCTGGAATTTGTACCCCAGGCCATCAAGCGCGTTAAAGGCGCGCTTTTAACCCGCGCCATTTTCTTCCAGGAAAAAATGGATATCCCCGAATCTGAAGTTGAACAGGAAATTGAATCCAGCTTAAAAATGTATGCCTCACAGCCTGACATGGCTAAAAATCTAAAAACTCCTGAGTACCGTGAATATATCCGCAATATGATTGGCAACCGCAAAGTCATGGACTTTCTTAAGGCAATTTGCGTGGAACGCACTAACCCTGCGCATAAATGCTAAAAAAAATCGCATTGTCGTGTAGGGGCCACGCTGGAGCGGCCCAATGTTTTAGGAACGGTCTAGCCCGTTCCCTACACGTTAAACAATGCGATTTTTTATTTCCCCGATAAACAACCTCATCCAACGCCATAAAACTTCACCTTACATCATAAAACCTCAAAACCCTTGACCCCGCCTTTCGCGAAAAGCGGGGTTGACTTTTTCGCTAAAATATGCTAAGATAATTAATCGTACCTTAAAAACTAGGCTTTTAGCCATTTTTGATATAAATTAGGGTATTGTTTGATAAGTAACACCCCGCAAACACTGAGATTTCAAAAGAGGAGATTAGAAGATGAAGAGACTGATTGTTATCGTAGCAGTGCTTTTGTCCCTTGCGATCAGCCTGTCCGCCTGCCAGCCGACCCCGGAAGGCGACGAGAACATCACCGTCGTCAACAACCAGGCTCCGACCGAGCCTGGCCCGTCCGGCGTCAATGTCTTTCTCAAGACTCAAATCGCCGCCGGTCAGTACGGCATCATCCAGATCAACCGCATCATCGACGGCGTCGAGTATGACATCCCCCTTCCCGAGGATGGCTACACGCTCATCAACCAGACCGAATACAGCTACGAGCTCGACCCCGGCAATTACCATCTGATCATCAACGGCCTGAACTACAACGCCGACGCCGTCTTCACCGTTGAAAGCGGAAAGATGACCGACCTGGTCGTCACCATGACCGAGTGGAAGATTCCCACGTTCTGGCTGTGGTCAACGCCCAATACGCCGAGCGGTCTGATCACTTCGGGCGTCCACGTCAAGCTCTACGAGTTCGCGGTTGCCCACAATTGGGACCAACCTCTTGTACCCAGCGACTTCGGCATCCTGATCACCCTGCAAGGCACGGCCACGATGGACAATTGTGAAATCGACATCCAGACCCTGTCCGGTTTCCAAAAGATCGGCGGCCCGGTCACTCCTTCATTCGATGGTTACGGGTACTATTACGACTACGCCGGCCCGAATGATCTGGACATGACCCTGCCGATCTGTCCGAACAGCAGCAACGCTTACGCCATCTTCTGCGACGCCTACGGCCAGACCGGAGACACGTTTAGCGTCGGCATGTACAGCTTTGGCGCTATCACTGACAATGGCTACTTGATTGGCCAAGGCGGTTGGCCGAACATCTACATACTGGCCTTCTGACCAGCTCGGATTCAACGAATCCAACTGGCGCGAGACTCTGTCCCGCGCCTTTTTTATTTCCGACGAAAAATGATAAGATAAAAATATGCAAATCGCTATTATCTCCGACTCCCATGACAACTGGCCCAATATTGAGAAAGCCATCAAATATTTAAATGAAAATAAAATTGCCACAATCATTCATTGCGGCGATGTTTGTGCTCCGGGAGTTTTAAAAGAAATGCTTAAATTATTCAAAGGTAAAATTCACTTGGTAACTGGCAATGTTGATGGCGACATTGAAGGCTTTAAAAAACTAGAAAAAGAAAATCCTAAGAAATTAAAATTTTACGGCCAGACAGGAAGATTGAAAATCGCAGAATCGAAAATTGTCTTCTGTCACGACCCTTTTGTAGCCAAGAAAATGGCTACTTCGCAAAAATATGATTTTGTTTTTCACGGCCACACTCATCAGCCCTGGCAAGAAAAGATTGGCAAAACTGAAATTTATAACCCTGGCACACTCGCCGGACTTTTTAATAAAGCGACTTTTGCCATTTTTGATACCCAATCAAAAAAAGCTCGATTACTGCTACTGGAAAAACTCTAAAAAAGCTAATATACGAATTGGATACAAATATACAAATGAGGTTCTTCAATACAGATTTGCTTTAAATAAAAAAGACGCTACCTTTTGGCAGCGTCTGGCACAAAATCAAGCACATTGATCTGCCCGCATTTTTTGCACTCCAAAGTAAAAAGATCTAGAATTCCCAACACGCCCTTACACTTAGGGCACCCTGCTGCCACTAACTTTTCTCTAGCAGCAAAACAAGCCGCATACAAAGCTTGCTCTTGCTTAATCCTTTTGCTCTCCCTCCCCATCTCGCACCTCCTCTTTTTTGAGCCAAGAACTCTTTGCCTAAATTTGATATAATATAATTATACTTAAAAAATAATTTTTATCAATCTTATGATGGACATTTTAATTATTACCGGGAAACTACTTTTGGCTATTATCCTCGGCGGCATAATTGGCATTGAAAGGGAACGGCTGGGCAAGCCAGCTGGCTCGCGCACATATGCCTTAATTGCCATGGGCTCAACTTTATTCACGATTTTATCAGTTCAAGGCTTCAATGCCTATGGCAATATCGCCCCCGCGGCCTTAGTTTCTCAGATCATCAGTGGCATGGGCTTTTTAGGTGCAGGCGTTATTATTTTCCACAAGGAAAAACTGGAAGGATTAACCACGGCTGCCTCTTTATGGGCCATTGCTTCAGTTGGCATTGCCATTGGCCTGAACTGGTATGCGGTAGCTGTTATTGCCGCTGCCTTAATGTTGCTTTTGCTTTACATTGTGCGCAAAATTGAATTTGCTAAAAATAAAAAAAACACCTTATGGGATTTATTCGAAAAGCACTAAACTAGCGACTAGCTAGCGTTCTTAAAATTTTTATGCCCTTAGAATTAAAAATCAATCCTCAAAATCCTGAGCCTGCTAAAATCAATAAGGTTGTGGAAATCTTAAAAAATGGCGGCATTATTGTTTATCCCACGGACACAATCTATGGCTTAGGCTGTGATATTTTTAATAAAAAGGCCGTGGCTAAAATTTATCAACTCAAAAAACGCGAAGCCCAAAAGCCGCTCAGCATAATTTGTCACGATTTTAAGGATATCGCTCAATACGCCCTGGTCCAAGATTATGCCTTTCGTCTGATGAAAAAAGTTTTACCAGGTCCTTATACTTTTGTGCTTAAAGCAAAAAATACAATGCCCAAAATATTTTTAGCTAAAAATAAAACAGTTGGCGTGCGCATCCCTAATGGCTTAATTTGTTTGGCAATTGTTAAAGAGCTGGGCAACCCGATTATTTCCACTAGCTTAAATATTTCAGGACAAGCTCCCTTTACCAACCCTGCCCAATTAAACAAAGAGTTGAAAAATAAAATCGATTTGATTATTAATGCTGGCACTTTGCCTCAAGAACCCTCTTCGGTTATTGATTTAAGCAGCCCTCAACCAGTTGTGCTGAGAAGAGGCAAGGGCGATTTAAGCTTATTTCCATTTTAAAAGCATGAAAAAAACTTTAATTATTCTCATTATATTCCTGGCCTTTGCCGCCATTATTGCTTTGGCTTTTAGTTTATTCCTTTCCCCCAAAAAGGAGGTGAAACTGCGCTACAATGATTGCATCTTGCTGCAAAATCCTCAAACCAAAGAGGTTGACTGCTTCGGCTGTGCTAATACTGTCTGCAAAGATGCGCCGGGCGACTGGATTGTATATAAAAGACCCGCTGTCGGCATACCTTATGCCTGCACTAAAAGTGCTAAAGGTTGCCAATTGGCCCAATAATATGCCAGCTAAAATTTATTCCATCAAAGTTATACCTAATGCCAAGGTTAATAAAATAGTTGAGCAAGGAGATAACTTCCTCAAAATTAAACTTACTGCGCCTGCCCAAGAAGGCAAGGCTAATGCCGCCCTAATTGAATTTTTAAGCCAGCACTTTAACTGCCCTAAAAAGAGTATTTTTCTGTTGCACGGCGCTAAAAGCAGGCTAAAGACTATAAAAATACTTACTGCCTAACTCTTGCCAAAAATATTACTAGTGCTATATTACATAGAAGCAAGGGATAACACCCTGTTTTTAAAGGAGCAACAAACAAAAAGGAGGGAAAAATGAAAAGGGTTAAGTTGTTTTTGCTGCTATTACTCTGGCCGGCTATGCTTTTCGGCGCCGAAGACGGACAAAAAACGTACAAAAATGAAATCCCTAGCTATAGCTTCTTTTATCCGTCCAACTGGCTACTGGTAGCCGAGCCGAAAGCTGATTATGTTGACCTTCTTTCACCCGAGACTAAACAACAAGAGCACAACTCTCTGGATATCCAACATGGGATTAAGCTGGAGTTTGTAAGCGATTTGACGGCGGAAAACTTTAAGGAAAAGCTTGAGAAAGAAAAATTTTCCGAGTGCGGCTCCACCAATGACGCAACGCGGATCACTTTCTGCAGCGAAAGCGAAGACATGATCTTTGTTGTCACCGGACTCAAGGGCGATAAAACTTTTGTCGTGGCATTTGGCTTCATCCCCGAAAAGGAAAAAAAGGCAGAATATCTCAAGCAGTATCTCCAGATAATTGAAAGCTTCACCTTTACCCCAAAAGAGTAAACAACTATGCCAAAAAGAGACCGATTCGGTCTCCTTTTTTATTTTTTTAAATATTAAAATTATGGGACAGGATCATGACCGCCCTTTGCGCCAGGATAACACCGCACAACCCTTTTAAGGCCTAGCCAACCACCTTTTAAAACACCGTATTTACTAATTGCCTCATAAGTATATTCACTGCAAGTAGGGTAATAACGGCAGCCCAAAAAAGGGAAAATCCTAGCCAAGGGGCCATGATCAAAGGAACTTGTCTTTTGATAAATGCTGATCCCAAGTAAAACTAACCCCTTTATGGCTAAACTTGCTTGCTTGATAAGCTTCATACAAATAATTTCGCTTTGCGTAAAACAGCTAAAAGTTCTTTCTCAATTTGTTTATTCTGAAGAACCTTGCCTTGGGCATTAATCAGTCTAGGCGACGTAAGAATAACAACATCTATTCCTTGGCGATTTGGTTTTAAGCCTTTCTGCAAGATTGCCCTGATCCGTCTCTTTATTAAATTGCGTTTCGTGGCTCTTTTACTAACTTTATTAGAGACGACTATGCCGAAACGAATACGCCCTAATTGGTTCGGCAATACCTTAATCACAAAATAAGGCGAATAAACTGATTTACCCTGCTTAAAAACCAAGTCAAAATCATGCTTTTTGCTCAATCGGTTAATTTTTTTAAGCATATATTTATTTTCATCCCAAAAAAATCCTGTTCTTCTTCAAAAACCTTTTTACTAAAAAATCTATTTCTTGCCTTTTCTTTCTTGGGAAACGGTGAGCTTAAAACGCCCCTTTGCTCTTCTTCTTTTTAGGACCAATCGCCCCTTTTTAGTTCTCATGCGACGGCGAAAGCCATGAGTTTTAATTCTTTTTCTTTTTTTAGGCTGATATGTTCTTTTAGGCATAAAATTTAAAGTAAATTTTTAAATTTATACTAAAAATAATACCAGCTGTGGAAAAATTTGTCAAAATAAAAAGTTTGTATTAAGATGAATCCACAGTTTATTAACAAGCTGTTAACCTTTACCCACTTTTTAACATTTTATCCTCTTTTTATTTGTGTTATTATTTTTATATATTAAACTATCTTCTTCAATTTAGCAGGGGAAATATGAATACTCAACAAATTTGGCAAGCTGTCTTGGGAGAATTAGAACTTTCTCTCAGTAAGGCAAATTTTACTACCTGGTTTAAGGGTACTTTTATTTTAGAAATTGACGGTCTTAGGGTTTTAATTGGCGTCCCTACTGCCTTCACCAAAAGCTGGCTGGAAAAAAAATATACCCATGATATTTTAAAGGCTTTGAGAAACATTACTGAATCTAATCTCAAGGAAGTGCAGTATAAAGTGGCTTCTCTTAAAAAAAGCGATTCTCCTAAAGAAGTACCTGAGGGATCTTCCGCTGAAATTGCTGACGAGGCCAAGCCTTATGCAGAAAGAGTGGGCCAAACAGTTAGCCCTAACCTGAGTAACTCCTTTGGTTTAAACCCAAAATATACTTTTGCCAACTTTATTGTCGGCAAAGGCAATGAGTTGGCAAGGGCTGCAGCGCTTGCTGTCGCTGCCAACCCTGGCACAACCTACAACCCTCTTTTTATCTATGGCGGGGCAGGTCTGGGTAAAACGCATCTTTTACAAGCTATCGGCCAGGAAATTGTTAAAAATGACGCCAAAAGAAAACTCCTTTATTTGACCTCAGAAAAATTCACTAATGATTTTGTCAGCTCGGTGGCTAATGGCCGGGCCACTAGCTTCAAAGATATTTATCGCTCAGTTGATGTTTTATTAATTGACGATATCCAATTCTTAGCCGGCAAAGAAGGCACCCAAGAAGAATTTTTTCATACCTTTAATTCTTTACACCAAAATAATAAACAAGTGGTTATTTCTTCTGACCGGCCACCAAAATCAATCCCTGCCTTAGAAAATAGACTCCTAACAAGATTTGAGTGGGGCATGATCGCTGATATTTCTTCGCCAGATCTGGAAACTCGGTTAGCAATTTTAGAGGCTAAAATCGCTGAAAAAAAATACCAGTTGGAAAAAAACATCTTAACTTATCTAGCCACTAACATCTCTAGCAATGTGCGCGAACTGGAAGGCGCTTTAAACCGCATTATAGCGTATCATCAACTTAACGCCGCTCCGCCCACGCTGGATTCTGTTAAAAAATTACTTTCTGGGCTGACTACCAATTTACAGAAGAAATCAGTCACCACCAAAGATATCATTCAGGTCGTCTCTAACTTTTATGCTGTTAAGCTTGAGGACCTTACTGGCAAGTGCCGTGAAAAAAAACTTGTTGTGCCGCGCCAGATTATTATGTACTTAATGAGGTCTGAAATTAAAAGCTCTTTCCCCATGATTGGCCAGGAATTAGGCGGCCGCGACCACACCACGGCTATGCATGCCATCACTAAAATCCAAAATGATTATGATAACGACGAAAGGATCAGAAGAGAAATCGAACAGATCAAACAAAGATTGTATACTTTGTAATTTTTCTTGTTTATAAAGAGTTTATAAGCTCTCGATAAGCTGACTTGAACTTTTTGGCAGGCGGTAAAAAATATTTTTAAGAATTTTTTATCCTCAAATTAGCTACAATCTTATCTAGGCTTTTTACCAGCCTTTTCAACAAGACTTTCACGCTTAATTACAATGTTAAATCACCATTTTCTTACTTATCCACCTTACTATTACAATTATTACTTAAATAAAATAAATTATTAATAATAATACCTATGAAAATCACTTGCACCCAAGAAAATTTAAACCAAGGCTTAACTGTTGTTTCGCATATTGCCAGCAAGAATACATCTTTGCCGATTTTAAATAATGTTTTAATTAAGGCGGAAAAGGGGATTTTAAATCTGATAACTACCAATTTGGAAATGGGGATTAAATGCTTGGTCCGGGCAAAAATTGAAAAGGAAGGAAGCTATACTGTCAGCTCCAGGCTGTTCAATGATTTTATCAATCTTTTGCGCAACCAAAAGATAGAGATTGAGTTAAAGCACGATAGCTTAGAAATTAAAACAGAAAAGCAAGAGACCAAAATTAAGGGCAATAGTGCTGAAGAGTTTCCATTGGTACCCCAGGTTGAGAGAAAGAGGGCCTATAGCTGCCAGATTGAGGAATTATTAGAAGCGTTTTCCCAGGTTTTATTTGCTGTTTCAGCTGCTGAAACTAGGCCGGAAATTTCTGGAGTCTATTTTAATTTTAAAGAGGATGTCTTGACAATTACAGCCACTGACAGTTATCGCCTGGCCGAAAAGAAGGTGAAATTAAAAAATAAAGCGGCGGAGACTAAAGAGGTCATTATCCCGGCCCGAACTGTCCAGGAGCTTTATAGAATCCTTTCAGTTTTAATGGGCGTCCAAGAGGCTCCAGGAGAAGAAAAGGAAAAGCTAGAGTATTTAGATATCTTTTTCGAAGACAACCAAGTCTTGTTTGCTTTTGACAACGTGGAATTAGTCTCGAGAATTATTGAGGGGCAATATCCGAATTATAAGCAAATAATCCCCGCGGAACATAAGACCAAAGCTATTGTAAGTATCCCTGAATTTATTAAATCAGTTAAAACAGCGGCCTTATTTTCACGCATCGGCATTTTTGATATCAATCTGGAATTTAAAAATGGCGAAATGGTGGTTTCTTCTACAAATAACCAGCTGGGTGAAAGCAAGTCCACGGTGGAAAGCCGGGTTGAGGGCGAGGACAACAAGATTGTTATTAACTATCGTTACCTGCTGGATGGGTTGCAAAACATAGAGACAAGCAGCTTAATTTTTGAGATGACCAATTCAGCTAACCCCTGCGTTTTAAGGCCAGCCGAAAGCTTGGGAGAAGAGAGAAAGGAAGCTATTGCCGCAGAAGATTACCTTTATATAATTATGCCGATTAAGCAATAGCGTTAAGAAGTAAGAATAACGAATTTTTAGTTACTTAAAAAATAGTATGGAAAATGAACCAAAACAACCAACAGAATTAGAGCTACTGAAATCCCAAGAGAGAAGGGCACTAGAAGAGCATGAGTCTTTACGGAAAGCGCTAGAAAACAATCCCAAAGACCCGGAGTTAAGAGTTAGCGTAGATAGAGCTTATGATCATCTAAAAGAGATTCAGCGCAAGATAGAACAAGTTGAAGGTAGAGAATAAATTATGCGATTTAGTACAAAATAGCGCAGAGATAAAAGGGAGCATACACAGATGCTCCTTTTATGGTAAAATGAAAGTGAGGGGGTAATCTAAAATCTAGAAACTAAAAACAAATCTAATTTAAATGTCTAAATTAATTTTTGATATTGAAACCGTGGGGGAAGAATTTGATTCCCTAGATGAAACGACCCAGCAGTCTTTAACGCGCTGGCTGAAAAGAGAAGCTTATTCTGAAGAAGCTTATAATACGACCCTAGCTAACATAAAGAATGAACTGGGCTTTTCACCTTTAACCGGCCAAATAGTGGCCGTTGGAGTTTTAGAATACGAAACAAATAAGGGCGCGGTTTATTTTCAGGCTCCTGGAGAAAAAATTGAGGATTTTGTTGAGGACGGCATTAAGTACAGGGTAATGAGCGAAAAGGAAATGCTGGGAAAATTCTGGCAGGATGCCGTTGGATATACAAATTTTGTATCCTTTAACGGCCGCGGGTTTGATGCACCTTTCATTATTTTACGTTCAGCAGTAAACGAAGTGAGGCCGACTAAAGATTTAATGTCTAATCGCTACTTGAGCAGCCAGAAATTTAATGCCACACATTATGATTTGTTGGATTTATTTTCTTTTTATGGTTCCATGCGGCGCAATGGCAACTTGCATCTATATTGCCGGGCCTTTGGCATAAAAAGCCCAAAGGATGAGGGTATAGGCGGCGATGATGTGAGTAGATTATTTAAAGATAAAGAATTCTTAAAAATTGCCAAGTATAATGCTGGGGATTTACGAGCGACCAGAACGCTTTATGAAAAATGGGATAAATATTTAAATATAAAATAAATGTTGTGGCTCTATGTCGTTATTTTTGCTTATTTACTTTTTGCCCTAGCTAATATTGGCGATAAAGTTGTTGTTAGTAAATATAAGACCCAGCCGATTGCTTATGCTTTTTACGTGGGCATTTTGGGCATCACGTCAGTTATTTTAATCCCTCTGGGAGTAAAATGGGCCAGCTCTTATGTTTTTAGTCTATCTTTTCTAGCTGGCGCAACTTTTGTTATGGCCGCCTATTTTATGTATCAAGCTGACAAACAGGGGGAAATTAGCCGAGCCATAACAATTTTAGGCAGCTCAAGTCCGATTTTTACTTTTATTTTGGCTATACTTTTTCTCAAGGAAAAGTTAGCGCTTAATCAACTTTTTGCTTTTAGCATACTGGTGCTGGCTATTATTCTGCTTTCTTGGCAGCATAATAAAAAGGCAAATTTAAATCTAAAACTTCTATTTTGGGCGTTAATGGCTGGCTTTTTCTATTCGCTAAATTATATCCTAACAAAATATCTTTTTGCCTTTGGTAATTATTTGACGATTTTTTTCTGGACTAGGATTGGCGGAGTGTTAACTGCGCTAATTATAGTGCTGATACCTTCGGCTAGAAAATTAATAAAGGCAGATTTTAAAAAGCCTAAAGAAAAAAGGGGAATTTTAGTTTTAGGAATCCAAATTGCTGGTGGCGCGGGCGTGATGGCTCAAAGTTATGCCTTAAAGCTGGCTAGTGCGACTTTAGTTAACGCTTTACAGGCCATACAATATGCGGGAGTCTTTATCTTGGCCTTAATTTTGGGCAAAAAAATGCCCAGCCTAAGAGAGAATTTAAATAAAAAACAAATTGGGCAAAAAATAATTGCAATTTTACTAGTGGCTCTTGGTCTTTATCTTATTACCTTAAAATAATATGAAAAAATCTAGCCTTATAATTAAAATAGTTTTAATTATTATTTTAGTTCTAGCCGTGGCTTATGGGCTTTTAGACCGCGCCACTTATGATCCCAATAGGAAAATTATCTATGGCGTAACTTTTTCCAAAAAGTTTGCCGAGCAAATGGGCATAAATTGGCAGGCTGCTTATTTAGCCATGTTAGATGACCTAAAGGTAAGATATATAAGGATCCCCACTTATTGGGACAACATTGAGCCGCAAAAAGATAAATATAATTTTACTGATATTGACTGGCAAATTAATGAGGCAGAAAAAAGAGATGCAAAAATTATTTTAGTGGTGGGGCGCAGACAGCCACGTTGGCCAGAATGCCATGACCCCGTTTGGGTTAGTAGCCTACCCTCCTTCGAGGTCCGGAATGAGATTTTAAAAAATATTGAAACTGTCGTAATCCGTTATAAAAATCACAAATCAATTGAGATTTGGCAGGTTGAGAATGAGCCCCTTTTAGATTTTTTTGGCCATTGTCCCAAAATGACTAAAAATGAAGTCCAAGACGAAATTGGTCTAGTTAAATCGCTAGATACGCGTAGAATATTAATCACGGATTCTGGAGAATTAAGTACCTGGTATCCCTTGATTAAAATGGGCGATTTATTTGGCACAACGCTTTATCGTACTACTTGGAATAAATATATTGGTTATTGGCATTATTTTTTTATACCAGCCTCTTATTACCGGATCAAAGCCGCCTTATGGCAAAAGCCTCAGACCGAGATGATGATAGCTGAATTACAGACTGAGCCTTGGTTTCCTAATAACCCGCCAGGTACGCCACTGGCAGAACAATTTAAGACAATGAATGCCAATCTCCTCGTTAAGAATGCTGAATATTCCAAGAAAACAAATTTCGCCAGGGCTTATTTTTGGGGCATTGAGTGGTGGTATTGGCTAAAAAATATTAAAGGCGACAGTTCTGTTTGGGAAGCAGCTAGAAAGTATTTTTAAAAAAGTTAAATAAGTTAAAAAAGACCCGCTGGAAGCGGGCCTTTTTAGTTAGAACCTGGGATATTTTAGTCTGAAACAGTGATATTCAGCCTGGGAGATTCTGTAGTTGAACCATCTTTAGTTTCTAAAACGCCATAAATTTCATAATGGCCTGGAGCTGGGGCAGAAGGCCAAACAATGTTTATGTCCCGATCCTTGACGTCAATCAATTCAGCAATCTTTTGGGTTGATGAGCCCCCGGTTAGTTGATAGTAAATAGTAATTTTGTTTAGGTTGCCTGGTAGGGCAGGCCGAAGAGTTATTGTCAAAGGGAAGCTATAAGTATGGAAGGTAGATTCTTGGCTTGGGCTCAGCCAATTGAGATTTTGGACACTGCCAGAAAGCATGAGATTTAAATCAATTTCTACTGATTTGGCATTATCAATATCATCAAAAGCAGTAACTTTCAAATGGTGGAAACCATTAGCAAAATCAGTCAAATTGATTTGCAGATTATAGGGTGTGGCCCGAGTAACACCAATTAGTTTACCATCCAACTCATAAGCAACGCGACTAAGGCCGCGGGGAGCGCTAGTTAGGACTTGAAAATCAACTGGACTTGCATTGATAGTCTGATTTGAGGTTGGCGCAATTAAGGTCAAGGTTGGTGAATTGGCCAGTACATGCAGGTCGTCGTATTCAGTTGGGGCAACTTCAGTGCTGACTTGAGAATTATTTTCTTTGGCTACTTTCTCAGCCCATTTTTGGACACCGTCTTCCCAGAATTGGAACATGGGGTCATCAGCAGGATTGGTTGGTGGCGGCCCAGTAGGGTTGTCTTTATTAATGTAGTATAAAATGTCATGATTTTGGTTAAATGTTTTTTTAACGCGGAATGAATCCGGAGTCAACGGTGTTGCTAATTTACCTGAAGCGCGATCAATTTCCACTTCCATATTAGAAGGCGCTATGCCGCGCAAAATAGGCGGTAAGGTGTCGGCTGGTGGGTCAGGCGCCTGGAAATATTCGACTGGAGTTCCTTGTAAAATTTTACTCATGTATTCATGCCAGATGGGGGCAGCTACATTAACGCCATCAGCTTTATCAGTCATATCAGCGCCGTCACTATTTCCCACCCAAACTCCAGTCACAAATGAAGGTGTGAACCCAATTGTCCAGGCATCATTATTGTCATTTGTTGTGCCGGTTTTTGCTCCGACAGGACGATTGGGCAAGAGCAAACTAGGTGCTGCGCCAAAGATGAAAGCTCTGGCATTAGCATCAGTAAGAATACTATTAATTTGCCTTACAGATTGCTCGCTTAAAACCTTATGGATTTGAGGCTGAAATTCATCTAGGACTTTGCCAGTCTTATCCTCAACACTTAAAATAGCTGCTGGCTCAGCTCTTTGGCCATCGCGGGCAAAAGCAGTAAAAGCACCAGTATGGTCCAGGAGTTTTACTTCACAGCCACCTAAAACCAAGGCTAAGCCGCAATCGCTTTTGGGCGTAATTGTTGAGTAGCCCATTCTTTGCAGTAAGTCTTTAACATTTTCATAGCCGGCCAAATATAAAGTTTTAACTGCAGGGATATTTAAGGAGCCGGCCAGAGCATTACGCATAGTAATGGGACCTCGTTCTTTTTTGTCATAGTCATGCGGTTCATAAACTTTAGGCGTTTTGGCAAAAATAGTATCGACATCATAAAGAATGGTGTCTGGGGTAAAGCCTTTTTCAAAAGCTGCCGCATAAACTACGGGTTTGATAGAGGAGCCAGGCTGGCGTGGCATAATCGTCACATTAACTTGGCCATCAATCGTTTCATCTGTAAAGTCCTGAGAACCAACCATGGCTAAAATTTCTCCTGTCTTGGCATCTAGGGAAACTAAAGCGGCATTAGTAGCTTTGTAAGTTAAATTTTTTTCTTTGGCGTTATGGACAGCATCTTCAGCAATTTTTTGCTTATCAACATCAAGCGTAGTGATTACTTTTAGGCCGCCTTGCTCAATAGCTTTTTCTCCCAATTTTTCGGCCAATAGTTCTTTGACATAAAAGACAAAATGAGGGGCAGTTATGCCAGCCAAAGCTTCTTTTTTAAATTCAATTTTTTCCTTCTTAGCATTTTCCGCATCCGCCTTGGTTATATAGCCATCCTTAACCATTTCATCCAAAATCCATTTTTGGCGAATGAAAAGTTCATCTTGATGCGAGCCATAAGGGGAAAGGTGAGTGGGCGATTTTGGCAGCGCAGCCAAAATAGCGGCTTCAGCTAAGGTTACATCCTTGGCGCTTTTACCGAAGAAAAAATTGGCAGCCGACTCCACGCCATAATTAACGGAGCCGTAGGGGATCTCATTAAAGTAAAGTTTTAAAATTTGATCCTTAGTAAATTTTTTTTCAATCTGGTAGGCCAAAATCAATTCCTTAAATTTGCGGCCAAAAGTTTTATCATTATTTAAAATGGCATTTTTTATAAACTGCTGGGTGATAGTTGAGCCGCCCTGGCTTGCTGAGCCAGAGAGAACGTCAACAATAATAGAGCGAATAATACTGGTGATTTTAAAGCCCTTGTGCTGGTAAAAAGTTTTATCTTCCGCTGAGATAGTTGCCCATTTTATGTAATTAGAAATTTGATCTAAATCTACGACAGTCCTTTTCTGGTCGCCATGGATTTCATAAAGCAAAATTTTGCCAGTCCGATCATAAATTTTAGTGGACTCGGCAATGACGCGGTCAATAACTTTATTTGGGTCAGGCAAATTGTGTGAATACCAAGCCCACGCGCCAATAAAAATGATGCCGCCGACAAGCAGCCCAATAATGCCAAGCACAAAAAGCCAAGCAATGGCTTTTTTTATTAAAGTTTTTCTACCTCTGGCAAAGCTGCGTAATGCAGCAGCAGCATGGCCCCTATTTTTATGGCGAAAAGGTTTTCTTTTTCTGTATTTTTGCCAATCCTTAGGGGATTGGGTTAATTGAGATATGGGCATAAATATTAATAACTAGCAACTAACAACTTAAAACTCAAAACTTAATGTTCAAAACTTTGGGATAGTTTAAATTATAAGTTATTTTAAGGGATTTTTCAAGGGTTTAAGTTTGCTTACTAATTTTATCTAAATAAGATTTGGAATTTAGATAGGTAATCGCAATAGCCAGGGCATCAGCTGCATCATCTGGCTTGGGAATTTGTTTTAGATTAAGCAGGACTTTGACCATGTGCTGGACTTGGTTTTTGTCTGCTTTGCCATAGCCACAGACAGATTGTTTAACTTGCAGGGGCGTAAATTCATAGAGGGGCAATTTATTGAGGATCGCAGTTAAAAGGATTACGCCGCGTGCCTGGCCAACCAATAATGCGGTTTTGACATTTTTGCAAAAATAAAGCTGTTCAACGGCAATAACTGTGGGTTTGAACTTTTTAATCAAGGCATCAAGCGACTGATGAATATATTGCAAACGATCAGAAAATTCCTGTTTCGCAGAGGTAGAGATAATGCCGAAGTCAAGGACTTGATTTTGGGACTTTTGAGATTTAATAAAAGCATAACCAGTCGTAGCTACGCCTGGGTCAATGCCTAAAATGATTGTATCTTTCATTTTTCCCTTCATTGGTGTCATTTTAGCAAAGAAGTTAAAGCTAGGGAATATGCCATTTAACAAAAAACAGCTTAACTCTAATTGCGGCGTAAAGCTGTTATTTTATGTAAAATTTAAATTATTCCTGCAGATTACTATAATAATCATCAACATCTTCTAGGTCATCAAGTGCTTCAAATAAGTTATGATTTTTTTCTTGTAATTCAGGGGCTAGGCTTATTTTTTCTTTGGCTACAAAAGCTATTTCAGAAAAATCTGGCAAAAGTCCTAGACTTTCTAGCTCTTTGCTGATTTTTTGTAAATCTTCAACCCTAGTGTAGATGACCAGCGAATCCTCTTCTTTTTTAAGATCTAGCGCACCCCAGTCAATTAATTGCAGTTCCAGATCCTCCAAATTTTTCCCTGCCAATTTTTCATTAGTTAGGCGGATAACACCTTTTTTTTCAAACTGCCACATGACAGAATTTGGTCCGCCCAAAGAACCGCCAAAGCGACTGAAAACATGTTTTATTTCAGAGGCTGTGCGATTTTTGTTGTCAGTAAGGCACTTAACAATCAAAAGGGTACCGCCAGGGAAAAAGCCTTCATAATTAATTTCCTCAATGGCCTGGCCCTGGCCTTCGCCAGTGCCTCGCTTGATGGCGCGCTCAATGTTATCTCTCGGCATGTTGGCAGTTTTGGATTTTTCAATGGCCAGGCGTAAAGAAAAATTAGTGGTCGGATCACCGCCTTTTTCCCGAGCCGCTACTGTAATTAATTTTGCTAATTTGGTAAATAAAATCGCACGTTTAGCATCAGTCGCGCCCTTGGCTCGTTTAGTTGTTGCCCATTTAGAATGTCCGCTCATAAGATTTAAGATAATAAATCTTTATAATCAGAGTTTACTAGAAAAATAGTTTACTTTCAAGTGTCGGTTAAAGGATATCCACAAAGTATTATCCCAGCCTATTGCCAAGCCAAGCCAAGGTGCTATACTGAAAGTAATTTAATTTTGGAGGTCAATATTTTCAGGAGACAACTAACGATTTTCAATATTATGCTTATTACCCTGCTCGATTATTTTATCCCATGCTTGTAAGATAATCGGCAGGGTTTTAATATTATGATTATACTTTTAATTATTGTTTTGGTTCTCTTTTTGGGCTTGGTTAGTTTAACGCTTTTAGGCTTATTTAAAATTGCAGTGCCTCTAGCAGCTGTTGTCATTTTTCTTACCATCATAGCTATATTGTTCTGGCTCTATGAAATATACAGGGTGCTTTTTGTGGGCAACGCCCCCTATGTGCGCAGCAGTAAAAAATTAATTAGTCGAATTTTGCAGGAAATTAATTTTAAAGAAAATGCGTTGGTTTGTGACTTAGGCTGTGGTGATGGCCGGTTTTTACGCGAGTTAATTAAAAAAAGAAAAATTAAAGCTATTGGCTATGAATATTTTATTGTGCCGTATTTGCTCGCTGTATTTTATAATTCTTGGAGTAAAAATAAAATAAAATTTTATTATCAGGATTTATTTAAGGCAAATTTAAGTCAGGCTGATTATGTTTTTTGCTATTTAATTACTAGAGAAATGAGTGTCTTGCAAGAAAAATTAAAAAAAGAGTTAAAGCCAGGCGCCTTAGTGATTTCCAATACCTTTCAGTTCAAAAATTGGCAGCCAGAGAAGGCCATTATCCTGCAAGCTGACAAAAAAAATGCCTTAAGCAATAAAATTTATATTTATAGGAGGTAAAATTAGAGATAATACCAAAAAACTAATATTTTTGCTATAATTTAAGCATGAAAAAATGGCAAATTATAGCGCAAAAGAGCCAAAAACTGATTGCCGAGAATCAGTTTCTTTTGTATTTAGGCATCTTTTTTGTCGCCCTTTTTGTTTACCTCTGGATCCAGTCTTCACCAAGCTTTTTAGATCCTGATTCTTTCTATCATTTAAAAATGGCGGAATTAATCAGCCAAAGGGGCCCCATTTTAAATTTTCCCTGGCAGCAATTTACTGTTTTAAAAGATTATTATGTTGACCAGCATTTTTTATATCATGTTATTGCGATTCCTTTTATTAAGATTTTAGGCGACTTGGCAGGTTTTAAGTTTTTTACAGTCCTTCTGGCAACTTTGTTCATTTTACTTACTTACGCCTTTTTTAAAAGTGAAAAAGTTAAGTTGGCTGAAATTTTTGCTTTGGTTTTACTTTTTGCGCCAGCTTTTATGTTTCGTATTTCCCTAGGCAAAGCCACGGCTTTTTCTTTAATCCTTCTTTTCTCCGGCATATACTTAATTTTTAAACGGCGCTACCGCTTATTGTTTCTAGTGGCCTTTTTGTATGTATGGTCATATGGCGGCTTTCCATTGCTCCTGATTGCTGCCTTGTTGTATCTTTTGTCAGAGGCAATTTATCAAACCTTTCTTAATAAAACTTTTGAGCCAAAGCTGGCGGGGACGATTAAGACATCAAGGATTAAAAAATATATTTTCACTTTTTTAAAGAATTTGTTGCAGAGAATCAATTTTAAAATTATTCTTGTTGTTTTGGGAGGTTTAATTGCCGGCTTTGTATTTAATTTTTATTTCCCCAAGAATTTAAGTTTTTATTGGCAGCAACTAGTCCAGATCGGCATTATAAATTATCACGGCATAGTCAATGTGGGTGGAGAGTGGTACCCTTATAAAATTCCAAACTTAATGACAGACTGCGGAGTGGCCATGATTCTGGGGATTTTAAGTTTAATTTTATTTTTTATTTTTATAAAAAAGCAAAAAACGCCAAGCATATTTTTCGGCTTGGCAACACTATTGTTTTTCGGTCTAACTTTAAAATCTCAGCGTTATGTAGAATACTTTATTCCCTTTTTAGTCTATTTTATTGCGTTTAATTCCCAGGTTATTTTTGACAGCATCAGCGTTAAAAATTTTTGGCTGGAACTTAAAAAAGATAGCCCGCGCTTTTGTATTATTATTACAATTATCGTTATTTGTTTACTCGCGATATTCCCAGTGATTATGGGCAGGGATGCTTATGTAACCCGGCAGAGTTTTAAGGGGGGTATTAGTTTCTACCGTTTTAAAGGCATTTGTCAATATTTGAAAACTAATGCGCCAGCTAAGGCTATAATTATGCATACAGATTGGGATAATTTCCCGGAGCTTTTTTATTATGACGACCAGAATTATTATATTGTCGGCCTGGATCCAACTTTTATGTACAACTATGATGCCAATAAGTACAAGCTTTTTGCTGACATTACCATGGCTAAAAAATCAGACCAGCTTTACCAGGCCATTAAAGAAAATTTTCAGGCTCAATATTTTGTGGTGAATAGCGACCGTTTGCAATTAGCTAAAAATTTGCAAAAAGACGGCAACTTTATTAAGGTGTATGAAGACAATGATGGTTCGGTTTATAAATTAAAATAAAAAGATGAAAATATTAATAGGTTTACCAGCTTATAATGAAGCAAAAATTTTGGCAGCTAATGTTTTAAAGTTGGTACAATTCTGTCGCGAGAATATTGTCAGCGACAATTATAAAATTGTTATTTCTGATAATAATTCAAAAGATGAAACATCTCAAGTTTCCCAGTCTTTAATTTCTCAATATCCTGAAGTTGATTATCTTTTTGTGCCAACTCAAGGTAAGGGCTATGCCATTGAAAAACCTTGGCTGGAAGGTGAGAGCCGGTATGATATTTTTATTTTCATGGATGCGGATTTGGCAACTGATATCACGGCTTTGCCAAGATTAATCGAAGCCATAAAAAGTGGTTATGATTTAGCTATCGGCTCACGCTACTTAAAAGAATCTCAGGTAAAAAAATCTTTTGGACGGCAGGTTTTTTCTTTCTGCTACCATTTGGTTTTAAAAATATTACTAGGCACCAAAATCAAGGATATGCCCTGCGGTTTTAAGGCGGCTAATGCCAAGATAATTAAAAATATTGTACCGCAAATAAAAAATCACACCTGGTTTTTTGATTCAGAAATGGTTTATCTCACAGAAAAGGCAGGTTGTAAAATAAAAGAAATACCCGTGCATTGGGTTGAGCCGCGTCTAGGAGACGATAAGAGCCGGGTTAATCTCTTTAAGGTTTCATTTTTATATTTATGCGAAGCTTTGCGTTTAAAATTTGGCAAATAGGCTTATGGAGACTGAAGAATATAAAAAGCTAAACGATTTTGAAAAAAAATACTGGTGGCATGTGGGGCGCCGCAAAATTATTGAGACTTTAATAAATTTATATTTTAAGGATAGAAATAATTTGCAAATTTTGGATGCGGGTTGCGGCGCAGGCGGTAATTATAGTCTGCTGAAAAATTATGGGCAAGTCACCGGCTTAGATAATTCTCCAGAAGCCATTGCTTTTTGCCAAATGAATAATTTTTCCAAAGCCATTTTAGGCGATTGTTGCCAGACAAATTTCGTGAATGAAAATTTTGATTTGGTTTTAGCTTTGGATTTGTTGGAACATTTAGAAAATGAAAATTTAGCCTTACAAGAATTTAAGCGGATCCTAAAAAAAACAGGCTGCTTGATTTTAACTCTGCCTGCCTACCAGTTTATTTGGAGCAGCCATGATGAGGTTTTAAAGCACTATAAGCGTTATACGCTTTTTCAGGTCAAGAAATTATTGGAGGGAAATGGATTTAAGGCTATTAAAATAAGTTATGTCATAACTATTTTAGCTTTGCCCATAATTTTATTTCGTTTGCTAGAAAGACTAGTTAAAGCAATTTTTAAAACGCCAGCCAAAAGTTCCTACATTCTTTTGCCGGAATTTTTAAATAGATTACTTAGTAGTTTGTTGTCTATGGAGGCTTGGTGGCTAAAATATTTTAATTTGCCTTTTGGCATTTCAATTATTTGCGTGGCTAAAAAAAATGATTGATTTTAATACTAGGAAAAATAGAATTTTAGCCTTGTTGGCAATTTTAGGGCTGGCATTTGTTTTGCGGATAATTTTAATAAATAAAGTGCCAGCTGGCTTGCAGGCTGATGAAGGGGTGTCTTTATATCATTCTTTTTCCTTGGCCGAAACAGGTCGAGACCCATTGGGCTATAGTTGGCCGGTCCATTTTTCTGGCTTTGGCTGGGGTGAAAATACTACCTTGGCCTATATATTAATTCCTCTTGTTAAGCTGGTTGGCCTGCAACAGATTTGGCCCTATAGATTGTTTATGGTTTTGCTGCACTTGATTTTTATTTTATTTGGATATTTGTTGGCCAAGGAGTTATTTGGCAGCAAAATAGCCTTATTAAGCTCATTATTCCTGGCACTTTCTCCTTGGGACATGGTTTTGTCTAGGTTACTCTTTAATGTTTCTCTTTTGCCTCTTTTGTATATGGCCGGGCTTTATTTTTTGCTTAAAGGAATCAGGCATGGTCGCAAATGGGGTTTTTTATGGGCGGGTTTAATTTTTAGCCTAAGCTTCTATACTTATGCGCTCTCTTTTTTGTGGGTTCCTTTATTGCTTATAATTTTACTTATTGTCTTTGGAAATGAAATTAATAAATTAAGGAAATTAGATTACTTGGTTTTTTTGGTGCCGCTATGCATCTTGAGTTTGCCAATTATTCTTTTTCATTTGAAAACGCAAACAGGCATTTTACCTAATTTGACCAGCTGGTTAAATTTATCCTGGCCGCCTTTAACGGTAACCAGATTTAATCAGGTTTCATTCTTGGGTTTTGCTGCTTATCTTTGGCCAATATATTTTTTGCGCAATTATTTCCTGCATTTTTCCCCGATCTTCTTGTTATCTAATGCTACTTTAAGTATTTTCCCCAAGGCTCTTGGCATCACTTGCTTATTTAGCTTTCCTTTTTTAATTTTCGGCCTTTTAGCAGCCATTGCTAAATTCCGCCAGCAAAATTATAAATTAATTTTAATTTGGTTATTGCTGGCGCCTATTCCAGTAGCCTTTACCATGGAAAGCCTGCCTCATCCTTTACGCTTTATTAATGCCATGCCTGTTTTGGAAATTCTAATGGCCATCGGCTTTTATCCTTTGTATCAATATTATTTAAAATTAGGCGATAAAAAAAAGTATTATTTAGCGACTTTTTTAATTTTTATTATCTTGAATTTGGGTCTATACTTTTATGATTTTTATAAAATTTATCCCCAGGATTCTTTTTTAGCCTTTCAGGGCGCAGACCAAGAAATTACCAATTATATCCAGTCTAATTATGCACATTATGATAAATTTATAATTCCTTTAAATTCAGAGGCTAATCTTACGCCTTATAATTATATGGTATACAGTGAGTACCCGCCGCTTAAAGTGCAGCAAGCAAAATCAATACACCTGGGTGGAGATTTTTTAGTAGATAAAGTAGAATTTAAACGGGGATTAACTGACTTGGGGGAGCCTAACGTTAAGATTCTCTACCTTGTTGCAGACATTACTTATCAGGCTAAATATCATGATCGGTCAGTTATTAAAGAATTTAAGGATCTGAAAAATAAGACAATTATTTGGGCAATCAATTAATGATATGAAACTGACAAAAAAAGAAATTTATTTTTTAATCATTGCCATCTTGATTTTATTAGTGGTGACTAATCTACCGATTCTTTATGGCTATTTGATCAGGAGCAATGATTATTATAATGGCCTGCATATTTTTTCGCCGCTTGATGGTTCAGTTTATTATTCCTACATTCAGCAAGTCAAAGACGGAAAAATTTTGCTTGATGATTTATTTACCAATGAGTCTGGTGGCTTAAGGCTCTTTAATATTTTTTGGCTGATTGTTGGCTTGGCGGCTCGGATTTTTCATTTATCAGCGCCCTGGGCTTATCATATTTTTAGAATTATTTTAATGCCCATTTTTTTGCTTGTACTGTATAAGTTTGTCAGATATTTATTGGCTGATTATTCAGCCTTTCAGAAAAAAATAGCTTTTCTTTATGCTATTTTTGCCACGGGCATCGGTGGGCTAACCTTGCTACTTTTTGGCAATAGATTTTTTAATAATAATCCGTTGGATTTGCAAGTGCCAGAATCTAGCAACTTTTTGATCACGCTTTATTCTCCGCATTTTATTGCTTCAATAACCCTGATTGTTTTGATTTTTTATTTTTTTCTTTTGGCCATAGACAATAATAAAATCCACCACAGTTTGGCGGCTGGCTTCTTTGCCTTAGTTCTTTTTAATTTTCATCCGTTTTATGTGCCAGTGGTTTATGTGATTCCTGCTGTGTATTTAGCGGTCTTATTTTTAATTAATAAAAAAGTAGAAGTAAAAAAAATCGGGCATTATTTGATTTTGGTAGTAATGTCCGCGCCCTCTGTCATTTATTATGCTTATTTGCTTTATACTAGCCCAGCCCTCCAAATAAAAGCAGCCCAAAATAATTGCTTAACGCCAGGTGGCATGATTTTTTTCGTGAGTTATGGGCTAGGCTTAATTATGGCTATTGGAGCCTGCGTTTACTTGGTGGACAGAAGAAAGATAGATCACAAAAAATTGTTTTTAATAATTTGGTTTTGGTTGGGCATTTTTTTCATCTATAGCCCATTTAATTTTCAGCGCCGTTTAACTGAAGGGTTTGTCATACCCTTGTCTCTTCTAGCTTTCATGGCCCTGGCTATTGTTTACGATTTTTTAAAAGAAGGTTGGCCTTTCGTGAAAAAAATTAAATTTTGGCAAGCTTTGCCCCTTCTAGTTTTGCTTTTTTGCTTTTCCAATCCCCTTGTTTATAGCTGGGATTTTAAATATTTAAAACTAAAGCCGCCAGTAATTTTTATTAACCAAGATATTAAGCAGGCCTTAGAATGGTATCGTACCCAAACAAATTTAGAGCAGACGCTTTTAACCTCTAGGATTATTGGTAATATTGTGCCTGGCTTGGTTGGTCGTCGCGTTTTTTTAGGGCACGATGTGGAAACTGTTAATTATGACAATAAAATAAACCAGCTAAACTGGTTTTTTGGAACGAATAATGACGATTTGCTGAAAAAGGAGTTTTTAAAGCAAAACAACATTAATTATCTTTTTTATTCTAGTCAGGAGCGGCAAATGGGTCTTTTTCAGCCAGATAAAAAAGACTATCTAAGAGAAGGCTATAACCAAAATGGGATAAAAATTTATAAAGTTAAGGCAGATTAATTTCGCCGATTACTTCCTTTCGCTGATAATCATTTTGCGTGCTGCCCAAGCCGTCAATGCTTAAGGTCCCGGCGATTGAGATAATTTTTATTTGACTTGTCTTGGGCAAATCAAATAAATTCATTTTCACAATTTGTTGGTCAGGCCAGTAAGAAGTGGGATAAAGATAGGCCAGAGGATAGAGCTCTTGGCCAATTTGCAAAAAATAATTTCGGTCAATTTTAGTTAAAGCTTTAAAATATAAAGAAAGCTGCTGGCCGGCTTGGTCATAGCCAAGCCAGGCTAATTGATTTTTAAAAATTTGATTTTTAGCATGAGTGATTGATTCCGGAGTTTTTAATAGCTGAAATAATTTTTGGCTGGCAGCTTTTGAGTCTTTTTGCCACAAAGCCAGAGTATTAGCTGCCCTTATTAAGGAGTAGTTTTTATTTATAATTAAATCGCTTAAATTCTTGGCTCCCTGCTCATAATATTTTTTTTGGGCTTGGCCATATTGCAAATGGAAAGTGGCAAAATCAGCAAAATTAAAAAGAAGATATTGGGTTTCTGCTGGGATTTTGTACTCGCCAGCATCATATTGCTGGCGCCCCAAAAATAAATAATTTAAGGCATATAACTTTTCCCGCGAAGAAAGGTTTGGGATCAAGTCGTAGCTGGCTACCACTGAGGCCTCTCGAGGAATTTGCTGGACAAATTCCTTTTTTAGTTTCACTTGGGCATAATCAGTATTAAAAACAGCTTTAACAAAGGGAATGAGCGGCCCTAAAACTAAAAAGTTATAAATTAAACCAACTGCCAAAATAAGAATAAAAGCATCCTGGTATTTTTTTATAAAGTTAGCAGTCTTTGTAGGCTTGCTTAGAGCGTTAAGAGCAAAAATTGTGCAGATGCTTAAGGCGGCAAGAAAAATGACGCCATAATGTGTGCGTAAAATTAATTCGCCAGTAGCCGGTCCTAAAAGTAGCTGCATAAACATGCCAAGGGATAAAAGCAAATACTTCGGTCGATATAAGGGGATAAAAAGAAAGACTAAACTAAAACCTAAAATCATTTCCAGGTTTTGCAAAGTCAAGATATGTTGCAGGACCAGGGGGAATTTTAGAAAAAAATTAATAAATATCTGCTGGAGATTTTGGCCCAGCCAGCTATAGTAGACTAAAAATTTATAATTTGAAGAAGCGGAAAAATAAGCAATTATTTTCAAAGCCAGAAAAAAATAAGCCGTTGCTCCTAAAAGCGGCGTTAAAATCCAGCTAATTTTTTTCTTGTCTAAGATGGCCACCAAGCCAAACATAAAAATTACAAAAGCTACATCTTCCCTGATTAGTAAGCAGGCCAGTGCTGAAGCTAAAAAAGACCAAAATTTATTTTGGTCATAAAAATAAAAAGTCCAGAAAATAAAAAATGGCGCTAGAGCCAAAAGATGGAATTCAAAAAGATTAATATTTAAAGTTGCTGGATTAAACAGATAAAGAATAATAACTAACAAAGTCAGCCAGGGAGAAAGATATTTTTTGGCAATTAAGAATAAAGGTATAGCAGCCAGAGCCAGCAATAAAGTTTGGAAAAAAATTAAGGTAAGGGGCGATTTAAAAAGTGAATAAAAGGGGACAAGCAGTAAAAGCAATGGTTCAAAATGGTCGCCTAGATAAGAGGTGGGGTGGATAGTAAATTGGAAAAGATGGCCCAAGGAAGAGTTGTAAAAGACCTGGTTATAAATCGCCAAATCCAGGGCATTATAGCTAAAAGTTTGGTATTTAAAAACGCAAATGCTTAGGACGAAAAGCAAATAAACAATAATTAAAATTAGTAATATTTTAGCTAATTTTAGCCAATTTAATTGTTGAAGCGGTTTAAACATAGTTATTATTATTGTAAACTAAAAAGGGCTTTAAATAAAGAGCCACCTGTTGACAAAAGTTTAAAAGTATGCTATTATATAAGTATAAGTTCAAGATATAGTTCTTAGTTATTTTAACCCTTAACGTAAAAATTTTCCGCCAATGCGGAGGAGGAGAAAAAAATGAAAATCGTTAGCGCTTTGCTGTTGGTGACTTGCCTTTTGGTGGCTGCCTGCGCCTTCCAAAACCATGTCAAGGTGATTGGCGCGGAAGCCACGACCCCTTACCCTTCCATAGCGAAGACCATGATTTCCCCGGAATCGGATTACTCTCACGGCTTAGCCGGCGCCTGCGCTACGGCTGTCGGTGAAGGAAAAGCCCTCGTGACCTTGATTGATGGAAACTTAACCTGCATACCTGTAAGCCCGTCGCCGCAAGGTGGAGCCACAATCACAACGCCACCTCTTGGTTATAAGGAGGTTTGTTACGAAAATCATGACTCCGAGCCCGTCTACTTATCCTTCACTTCCCAGTGCCAGTGAGGGCAATAAAAAGCTGTATGTTGAGGGCAAGAAAGCCACCAAAATAGCTTTGTTGCCTGGCGACTACCCGGATTCGGCCTGGTTGGCAAATTCACCGGGAGATCCGCACACTGCCTCTGGGCATCTGAAAGTCCGTGCCGAGGGGCACAAAGACAAGTACAGCGATATGCTCGGGGCATATTGCGATGAGGTCTACGGCTACGTTCGCTAAAAGAACACCGTAAATTCTCAATTATAAATGGGGCAGTCCATCAGTGGGCTGCCCCGATTTTTTTATTTAAGTCAAGGTTTATTTGGTTGTCTGGAGCCCAGGTTGAACGCCCCCATAGCCAGCGCCAGAGCTAGAAGTAATGGCATTAAGCACAAAAGTGGCAATGGCATAGGCAGAAAAGACAATGACCAAGCCAATGACGGCTGCGATTATTATGTCCTTGGCTTTTTTAACCTTGTCTTCTTTGCCGCCGCCAGTCATATAAAGAAACCCGCCATAAACCATCAAGGCAATAAAAATAATGCCAATAAAGGTTAAGGAGATCGGAA
>Ga0209777_10001817_pt1 | contig 29429 bp, 28 predicted proteins | sample FrelakmetHBP12HB_FD_187147 | JGI IMG/M metagenome (GOLD analysis project Ga0209777, IMG submission 187147) | Freshwater lake sediment microbial communities from the University of Notre Dame, USA, for methane emissions studies -HBP12 HB (SPAdes)... | ecosystem: Environmental > Aquatic >...
GAGTCAGAAATCCGTTTACAAAATCTAGCGATGCTGGCCAAAATTTGTTCAGCCGTTTTAGTCCAGATAAAGGGGTTGGGTTGATTGTTAGTAATCTCGAGGTAATGATAAATGGCATCTTCCAGCTGGGAATAGCTAGCTTCCTTGGTGGAGTGGAGTCTGGTTTGCGCTCCTGGCTCTTGTCTATGACGCGAGAAGCAGAGGAACAAGTAAGACCTAGGGCGCAGTCTCACAATTGGGCTTCATTGACCGGAGCCATCAACCTGCGTTAAAGACACCCGGGCGACGTTGTGCGAAGCTCCCTTCAGATAGCTGGCACTTTCGATACTAGACTCTAGCTGGCCGAGATAAGTAGCAAATCACAGCTCAGACCTGCCAGTTATATCGACTGAGGGTGTGGATGAGTGGGTTTATCGTAACGGCGTAAAGCTAAACTGTATCTAGCCGGGAAAGCCAATTGATAATGCTTTTGCCTACAGGTTCATTGGCAACCGCAACCCTCATAGGACTGACACTACTGGTGGCATAGAGAATGGGGCAGGTACAGAGTCACCGAAAGGCTATAATTGCATACGGCCTAAATAATAGCGGCGGGTTCAACTGTGTCACACTTTCTTGAAAAACCTTGAGTTTAGAAATTAGTGTTCTTCTTTAATATGTGATCTCGGTGAGTTAAAGAAGTCTACAGGTGCCGTAACCTGTCCGATAAATTACTACTACAAAGAGTATTTACGTTCTTGCGAATCTTCTCATTTGGCCAATCCCACCATTTCATCTCTAATAATTTGCGTATTATTTCTTCATCAAACCTCTTGTTAATTAATCGAGCTGGATTGCCGGCAACTACACAATATGGCTCCACATCACTTGTAACAACGGCTCTGGCACCGATCACAGCCCCATCACCTATTCTGACGCCTGATAGGATCGTTGCCCCATACCCTATCCAAACGTCATTACCTATGATTACATCTCCTTTTGAGCTTGGATGTCCCGTTATGCCTTCTGCTTCAGGCCACTCGTCCAAGAAATCCATGAATGGGTATGCGCTCATCCAATCTGTTCTATGATTCCCCCCTAGAAATATAGTCACTCCTGCGGAGATGGAACAGAACTTACCAATTATCAGCTTGTTTGTTACCCCAAATGAGAACACTTGGGGGCGACCGTATGTGTATTTACCGATCTCAAATATTCTTCCTTTAAGTACATCTTTGGTGTATCTGATGTATCTACCTGGTCCGATTCTTTTCCTTTTTGTAGAAAATGGATTAATTATTATCAACAACCTATTAATGATACCTGACATAAGGTTGCTCAGATCTTGCAGACTCATGTTTTCCCCCTGCAACGCTCTATTGTTCGGCGTCAGAGAAAATGGGACGGTCAGAAGACATAGCCAATAGACACGTAAGGGCTTGCTCGGGAGCTTGCAAATCCCTATCTCTCTGTCGTGACCAACTTCGCATCTAATGTTCTCCGGATGATCTCCTCTATCTCCATCACCCTCGATTCCCGCGTGAACATTTTGGCAGTATCAACTCCAGTGCGAGTGAGCTGTTTCAATAGCTCTCTATCTTCATCCAGATTTTTTACTCCACCAGCAATTTCACTAGCGTCTCCAGGACGCACCAAAAGCGCATTCTGTCCATCGGAGACGACGGCATTAATTGCTTCTATGTTAGAAGCTATAACCGCAGCGCCATTGGCCAACGCATCAAAGAGGACCCTAGGCAGCTCACCTGTCAGATTTGGAATCAGAAGGCAGTCATGTGTACGCAAGGCAGCATAGAATTGGTCCCCATAAGGAATCACCCCTTTGAACCGCACGACACCTGACAATCCATAGCGTTCAACCAGATCTCCTAACATACTTCTCATAGCACCTTGGCCATATATATCTAAGCTGGCGCCAATTCTCATTTCCTTTACCAGGATCCTGGCTGCCTCAATGGCATATTCCACTCCCTTTTGACGAATAAGACTTGAAGCTAACATTAATCTAAGGTTACTTCCCCCAAGCTCCGAGAGCTTTTCTTCAAGCTCCTGGGCCGAAACAATGTCCCTTTCGCGGACCCATGATGCATGAACCATGAAGACATTTCCGCTGCTTCGGTACCTCTCGAACAAAGCATTCCCCAAGACAATGGTCACCTGAGACGTGCGAACGCAAAAACGGACAGTGATGGAGTAGATCGTCTTCAGCAACATAAGCAGTAGTGCTTTTGGCTTTGATTCTGATCTAATTTGGAGTTCCATAACGCTTGCTATATCAGCATCAAACACAAAAACCCTTTTCTTTCCTCTGAAATAGCCCAGAATGTTTGCCAAGATACCAACTGGAGGATAGAAAATTGGGTTAGAGTGTATGACATCCCAGCTCCTCATTTCGTTCCAGAGCTTCCAGGTAATTGCCGGCAACTGCTCGATGAACTCTACCAGCCTTCGCACCCGTGACACCAGCCCGGTGTCCACAGAAGATATCGTGTTCTTCCAGGAATACAAATTGTAGAATGATATATTCGCGCCCTTATTAAAAACGAACGGGTATTTTTCTTTGTCGTAGTCATAATCTCGTGGGCCAACAATCAAGAGGTCGTTAAAGAAGCCAGAAGTGCAATAAGCCTCTAGATCCCAACCCCAAAGTGTATCAACTGCGTAGCACCCCTCCTCTGTTATGGCGAAAGGAATATGGATCACTATGACATACTTGTTCTTTCCATTTCTTTTCTCTTTACCCATTGTACTAGCAAGCCGACTTGGCTAGACTCCTAGATTCGTCTCACTGTTTCTTCCTAGCATACACTGCCATGGAGCCACTCGATCCTAACCAACCCAGACCAATACCAGAGAGATAGCCGAATGGATAGAACAATGAATAGCAAATAACTTTGGTAGGCGCATTAATTTTCCAAGTGCCAAGTAGCGAATTGAAACTGGCCAAAACCCTACCAGGGTGAGGGTCATGTTTGACCCTGGTAGTCTCAAAACCAGTCTTATCCAATAGAAGCCTAATACTACCGGGCGAAAAGTGGTAGAGGTGCCGTGGTATATCCCAGCTAAGCCAATATCTCTTAAGAAGCCTAGCCTCGAGACTCTCAGAGTCAGGTATACTGATTGCTAACGACCCGTGTTGCTTCAATATGTGATGAATCTCTAGTAACGTTCCGGTAGGGTCCGGCACATGCTCCAAAACATGTGACACGTAAACACCATCGAAGTATTCCCGGGGGTAATGTGCCTCCTCAAGGTTACCGGTGAACACTTTCAGGCCACGCTTCTCCCGTGCATACTCGGAAGCTTCGGGGTTAAGCTCAACACCATACGTATCGAATCCCAACTTCCTTCTCGAATCCAGATACTCACCAGTACTACAGCCAAGGTCCAAAATTTTATCGCCAGCCTTAAGAGGAATATTCATCTTGTGACCGACCATCCCTTGTAGAGCGCCGGCTAATCTTGCCAATACACCTGAAGCTACTCCAATTATTGATTTCCTTCGTGCAATCAAATCAGCGTAGTAATCGGAGGGGTAGTACTGTTGTAATTCTTCCTTGGTTGGCCTGGGATTGGTGTAGACCAAACCGCAGTCCACGCACCGCACTACAGAAAACGGGCTTGGCGTCCCCGACGTTGCATCATTTGCTGCAAACAACAACTCGGTGTTATCTGCCCCGCATAGGTTGCAATTCACGTATTCCATACTATGCAGCCTGCCAACTACCCTTGAACCTTGTCCTTTCCAACGAATGGGGTCGGCCTTGAGACATCATTTGAGCTTCCCAACTGCATCCGAACAGGAATAGCAAAAGCCAGAAGTACAAACCACCGGCACGCCATTAAATGCGTGTCGAAGTTCATAAAGGGAAAGCTCTTCTCTCCAAGATACACCTTATACATCCTAGAATCAATTAACACAGACAGATTGTCGCTTACCACCTCAGGAATATGTTGATGTCTGTTACTTTTTCAATATACCTATCACCTGGTAATTCAAGCTCTTGATGACCTTCCCCCGGTATTAAGAATCACCAGCGATTAGAGCTCAGTCGCTGTTGAGGTGTACCCCGTGGGAGCCCTACTATTCAGACAATCACCCCACAGCCTGTGTGTGGGGTGATTCTTCTACTTCAGCTCCTGGCCTCTCCCTCGCTGAGCACGTCGATCATCTGTTCCTAGGTGTACTTCTTGCGTATTATGATGAGCCCTCCTCTTTCTCTTCATCAATAGCGGAGGACTCTCAATAGCCGCGTTACTGCTTCCTCCAGAAAGGTCAATGGATCTTCAACTACTTTGCCTTCACACATTATAGTGTTAGACTGGTTCTACTGCAAATCATATGAATCCTATATTAGAAAGTCGATTTTCTCAGGTATGATATAATAGTCTCGATGAGTTGACCCTCACAATTTAACCCAGCTATGATTCGAGTCTTCCGGTGACGATAAGATAATAGAATGAGGGCTCGAAAATAGCAGATGGAGATACACAGAAGGACAGAGCCTTAGCATTCGGAAATAGGCAGAAGCCGGGGCAAAGGTCGCTGATCTCTGCGGTAGGTATAATATGAGTCATGCCGTCTCTTATTTGAGCTTTAGTATCTGAGAGTACAATAAATCCTATGCTGATTATTGATAATACAGCGTTATTACTCATGTGAGTCTATGAGAATAGTGCAAGTCTCCGTGGGAAGCGTTAGGATCCCTCCCAATCAGTTTCATGCCCCGCTTCAGGTGATATTCAATACGGCAAAGCACCTGGCCAGCATGGGACAGCAAGTCGTCATTCTGGACAGGAAATATTCCCAAGATGACCCAAGTGTAGAGCAAGTAGAGGGTGTCAGAGTAGCCAGATTGGCAATTCCCCAAATTCAACACGGGAAACTGCCTGGTTTGATTAGCCTTATCTTAGACGAGTTCAATGCGTTCCTGTTCGCGCTGGGAGTCAGTAGATATCTGGGGAAGAACCGCTCTAGAATTGACGTGATACATCTGCACCTCACTTCCATCGGTCTCATTGTAATCACTCTAAACTGGCGACTTCGTAACAAGATGTTCTACACGTGCCATCTAAGCCAGTGGGCGTTTATAGCCAGAGGATTGCTTATCCCAGAGAGGATTCATCTACTTCTCGATTCTTGGCTTATGAGAAGAGTCAGAAAGGTAATTGCTTTGAGCGAGACAGCAAAGGAGAGCTTTGTAACCCTGGGCAAAGTAAAGAGAGAAAATATCGTTGTGCTACCGAACGGAGTGGACACAGCATTCTTTAACCCTGAAATAGAAAGACGGGAAAGTATAAGAAAGGCATATGGATTGGAAGGGAAATTATCTGTGCTGTTTGTAGGCAAACTAGCCTCAATTAAGGGTGTGCAGTACTTAATGAGGGCGGCAAATATTGTCATTAACGAATTTGGTCACAAAGAGGCAGTGTTTCTGCTTGTCGGTCCAAACACATTTGCCGGAGTTGACAAGCCAGTAGATGCAGAGGAAATGCTTGAATATATCAATTACCATCAAATGGACAAGAACATAATTCGTACAGGCTCTCTTCCGCTCGAACAAGTGCGCGACTTGTATGCAGCCTGTGACATATTTGTGCTTCCATCTTTAGCCGAGGCCGATCCTCTCGTTGTAGTGGAAGCTATGGCATCAGGGAAACCGCTAATTGGCACGAAAATAGGTGGCATTCCTCATAAGATCCGGGACGGATGGAATGGCTTCCTTGTTGATCCTGCTAATGAACAGCAATTGGGTGATAAAATAAGATATCTGATAGATAATCCTGAGGAGCGAAAAAGAATGGGGGCGAACTCCAGGAAATACGCTGAAGAGGAGTTCGACTGGCGAAGTGTATCAGAGAAGCTATTGTCGATTTATAGGAATAATTAGATTAAAGGTGTATCTTGAGAATTTTGATGTATATCCCTCAGCCAGGACCTACCCGAGCCCCAGAGGTCGTTGCGAATCTAGGCAAGCTAGGAAACGAGGTCATAGCTCTCAGCCCTCCTGAAAGGCAGTTTGTCGAGATGGGAGTTAGGATAAGGCCAATCAGGCTCACGAATCTGCCTTTCGTTGGATCAGTTTTTCTTATAGGATTTGCTCTGATTTTAGCTATTCTTGCCTTTGTTCGACAACGTCCAGAGGTGCTTTACACACTGGGTGGGTCTATGGGCACAGGCCTTCTAGTAGCCAAGTTGTTTAGATGCCCACTTATAAGTGAGGTTAACGGGTGGCGCCGTGCCGAGTTGAGATTGATCAAGAAGAAATCTCTTGCTATGTTCATCAGTCGCATTTCTTGCTGGCTGGATGAACAGGAGATCAAGCGCAGCAACCATGTAATAGCTGTAGCGGGGGGTATAAAGGAAGCTATTGTAAAAGATCTAAGAGTGCCGCCTAGTAAGATCAGTGTTATCCCGAACGGTGCAAATGCCCAGATGTTCAGACCAATGACGGGAGCCAAGGAAAGTCTGCAATTAGATTTGAGTTGCCTTTACGTGGGTTTCGTAGGAATCATGGCTCCATGGCAAGGCCTTCAGGACCTTATTAGGAGCGCCCCTCTAATCTTGAGAGAAGTGCCAAACACGAAGTTTTTAATGGTTGGTGATGGGGTAAGAACAAGCGAGGTAATGAGATGGGTTAAACAGTCGAACTTGACAAATGAATTCGTTTTCGTGGGCGAAGTCGCTTATGCTGAGGTTCCAAGATATATAAGTGCGATGGATCTTTGTATATCTTTCAGGAAGGGCACTCCGGCATCTCCGCTGAAAATATATGAATATGCGCTCTGCGGTAAACCAGTCGTTGCCACAGACTGCTCTGACAACAGCTTTGTGAAAGAATACGGTGCCGGCATTTTGGTGGACCCCGAGAAGGAATGGGAAGTTGCTAAGTCAATTGTTAGCTTATTAAAAGACCGTGAATTGAGAGAACGAATGGGAAACAATGGCAGAAAATATGTCCTAGAAACTCGCAGTTGGGAAGCTGTTGCCCGAGAAATAGAAGGGGTTATAAAAGCCACAATAGCCAACTAAACTTGAACCAATTGAAACACGCATATGCTATGGCCTTCGACATTGAGATTCAAAACGCTTACTTCCCGTTAGCTATCAAGCCGCTAATAATGAACGATGACTTAAATAATTCTGAGACAGCACCGGCAATACTCAAGAGGGAGTGCTTTCCGAGGCTCAAATATGAATTCCACTCCAGACATCAAAACGTAACCTTTTTATGAGGGACGTGCTGTGTATGTATTGCGTCATTACGCCACGGCAATTGTAAACTTTGCGCATTGCGCCATGTCCCGGCGTTTTCGCTTTTGCGGTGTGTGGATATGGGACATTATCGTATGGACCGCGGATTGGCTCAAACTTGTGTTCTCCACAGCCCGCGAGGTGCAATGTGACTGCTGTGGATGGAAGGGAAATAGGTTCTTCCTGCAGACATTCGTTACCGGGGCAAGGGTACATACAGCCAGAGAGATGTGTCCCAAGTGCCTGTCATTGGCAAGGCAGCGTCAACTGGTGCGTCATCTCAGAGATAGAACACTTTTGTCCGCCCACAATCCACTGCGGATTCTAGATATAGGCCCAGGCAGGGCTGAGATAGACTGGTTCCGAAAACAAGGGTACGACATCGTCTCCATCGACCTGATGCCGGGTATAGCAACAATCAGAATGGATATAACCCGATGCGCCTTTAAGGACAATGTGTTTGATGTTATCACATGCTCTCATGTGCTGGAGCACATTCCTGATGACCTAGCAGCAATGAAGGCAATCCTCCGTATATTGAAAGAGGCAGGAGTCTGTATAATTCAAGTGCCAATGCAGCCAAACTTAGTCACGACTATGGAATATGTTAGACCAAAACCGGAGGAGTTTGATCACGTTCGGGCATACGGGCAAGACTTCGCATCCCGTCTTGAATCGGTTGGGTTTAGAATTACGTACGCAAATGACGAATTGTTCGAAATAACCAAGCCTCGTCCTAACTGAAGGTTAAACCGACTCCATCACGTATCCCCTTGTAGAATTCTCTCAACTTTTTTGAATCTCGCTGCAGAATTAAAAGTGACATTGTCGTAAAGAAGAAATCCCTTAAGAAGAAACGGGCAAAGAAATAGGTAAATTGCAGTCTAGTTGAATTCCTCTTCATGAATAAAAATCGATTACGTGTCATGTAATATAGTCGGATTCCATCTGTTCTTGCTGTAGTTCTTGCACATTTATGCCACAACCTTGCGTTAGGTACATAGACAACTCTGTACCCAGCTTTCTGACATCGCGTACACCATTCTGCCTCTTCGAAATATGCAAAGTATGCAGGCATAAGTAATCCTATCTTTTCAACCACCGTGCGCTCTATCAGCAAACAGCAACCAATCACCCAATTAACATCCTTCATGTGATCAAACTGACCATGGTCAATTTCATCACACCCAATTAGAGTCGTTTTACCCGTGTACCAATTAATTGTTGCTCCGGTAGATTGTAACTTCGCGGGCTCGTCATACCAATAGACCTTCGGCCCTGCGATACCGATTAGCGGATCGCTCACGGAGACTTTGATCAACTCGGTTAGAAACTCAGGGTCGACCACAGTATCGTTGTTTAGAAGCAGGACATGATTTGGATCGAGATTATCCAAGGCATACCGCATCCCAATGTTATTGCCCTCTGCGAAGCCATAGTTTTTATCGTTTTCGATTGTCTTGATATAATCTCCAAATCTTGCTTTGAGTAACTCAACATCGTTCCCCTTCGAGCCATTGTCCACCACAATGACACTATAGTTAGGGTAAGTTACTTTTTTCAGAGAATCGAGACACTCAATAGTATCCTCAAGCCCGTTCCAATTCAGGATAATTATCGAGACTTTGGGGTACATTCCTTTGCCCTTATATTATTCTCCACTTTCCCTTCCTTGTAAGGTTCTTCGCGTTATCCCAAAACTGACTACGGCATTAAGCAGCCCATCTTACCTACAAATCGTCGCTTGCTGCTGCACTGGGTATTGAAAATACCTATAACTCCCCACCAACTTGGAAGGCATGCTGTAAGAGAATTCCATCATCAAAACTTATAGCCTATTTTGTGTCAACAATTGTTAAGTTTTTGCTTTTATGTTTGTTGAAAGCTATCTAGCGCCCTGCGATAATTTCGAACCTAAGATAATCGAATTATTTCCGAGACATTGTCACTACAGATGACATCCAAATTATTATTGATCTTCTCCACAGGCCAGTCCCACCACCGGACCTCCATCAATTTACGAATTGTTTCTTCGTCAAACCTTTTCCTTATTAGTCGGGCTGGATTGCCCGCAACTATGGAATAGGGCTCAACATCCTTTGCTACCACAGCCATGGCGCCAATGATAGCTCCATCACCAATCTCTACGCCTGATAGAATCGTAGCACCGTAGCCAATCCACACATCGTTACCTATTATCACGTCCGGTTTCTCAACTGCAATTGAGGACTCGACCCTGCTATGCTCCGCTTGCCCCCATTCGCTAGGAAACGCGCCAAACGGATACGTAGTCACTAAATCGGTTCGCCGACCAACATACGGGTGTATTGTAACTCCTGCAGCAATCGAACAGAATTTGCCAACCCTCAGCTTGCCATTGTAAAACGGCAAGCCGAGGCAGACTGTCGGCAAGCCATACGTATATTTACCAATCTCGAAATCTCTGGCTTTCAGAACATCCCTCGTATATCTGGGGAGAGAAGCATATCTTAACTGCTCAGGGTTCTTCCTCTTTTGGGAAAAGATGTAAATCTCTATCCTTATCTGTCTAATAGTCTTTCCCACATAACTGGCAACCTTTTGATAGAAGGGAGAAAGCGCAATTGCCGGCACTCTAATAAACACTAACAGCAGTGTGTCCAGAATAACTCTCATGTCGTGGCTCTTCTAGTAAACCAAACCCGCCAAAGTCGCTGCAGCCACCTCCAGGGGTGGCAAACTTGCAAATCTATTGATACAAGAAACCGAGAGCACCACTATTGCTCTACCTTCACTACGTCGGTGGCTGGTGCATTTAGCATTATAGATCGAACGGTATCAAGTATCATCCACTCAATTCCAAATCGATGGTTGACTTTGATTTCTTTTCTCCATTGTGCCATAGTGTACCATAGTATCACAAGACTACCTACCACGAGCGAATCTATATGATATGCGAGCTATCCCTAGAATTTTGAAATACAGTCGATATTTGATCATGAAATAAGCCCAACAGGAAATGCCCAGATATCTCCTTATTAGGATTCCCCTTTCTTGCCAGAAATTGGGATCTTTCTTAGTTACGCTTGCTCCGCCGCCCTCGAAAACGGCTATGACTTCATCGACAAATCTTGTTCTTACTCGCCTATCTCCAAAGCAACGCATATTGAATACCCAGTCGGCCAGTACAGGATATTTTGTTTCGAACATTCCGAACCTTTCAAATAGTCGCCTGTGGTAAAATATCCCCTGTTGACAGATGTTCGTATCTACCAAACGCCTTTTTGAAAATCTACCAGGGTATATGCTCCCATAATGCTGAAGGTAAACATTTCCATATATTAAATCAACATCTTCGCACACTGAAAATACCGTGCTAATGGCATCATCAGCCGCAAGTTTGTCTCCGGATCCAATAAAATATAACCAGTCTCCTGATGACATCTTGACCCCTTTGTTAAATGCATCGTAAATGCCTCTATCTGATTCGCTTACCCAATATCCAATATGCCCTTCATACTTCTTTACAACTTCGACCGACATGTCCCTGGATGCATTATCAATAATAATCAACTCAATACTGGGATGTTTTTGAACCAGTATCGATCTTATTGTCTCATCCAATGCCTGGGCCCTTTCATAATTTGCAACAACGATACTTACTATAGGCAAAATTGGACTATTCGAGTCAAGCTGACAGGGCTTTGCGTTTTTCTCAGACATTTCAAAACACCGCACACCTTTAGGATAAAACGCTCACTTTTTGAAGCTCATAGAAACAACATTGCTGAATTGGAAACAAGCACGATAGCTGGCATAGCTCCCATCATATTTGCTTTTCATACCACTCAATAGTTCTTCTAAGCCCTTCTCTGAAGCCCGTCTTAGCTTCAAAGCCGAATTCTCGCCTTGCCCTGCTGGTGTCCAGACATCGCCTTGGCTGCCCATCAGGTTTCGATGTATCCCATTCTATTCCACCATTGAAGTCAGAGATTTCGCATATCAATTCGGCCAGGTCCTTGATGGATATCTCGAAACCAGCTCCGAGATTTACCGGCTTGGCTCCGTTGTATTTCTCTGTTGCGAGCACGATGCCTTCGGCAGCATCTTCAACGTAGATGAACTCTCTGGTGGGCTTGCCGCTGCCCCAGGCCACTATCTTGTTCTCCCCCTTCTCCTTGGCATCGAAGACCTTCTTTATCAGGGCAGGGATGACATGTGAGTACTCTGGGTCGAAGTTGTCCCCTGGCCCGTAGAGATTAACAGGCAGAAGATAGATAGCATTGAAGCCATACTGCTGCCGATAAGCCTGGGATTGAACCAACAGCATCTTCTTGGCCAATCCATAAGGGGCGTTGGTCTCCTCAGGGTAACCGTTCCAGAGGTTCTCTTCCTTGAAGGGCACCGGCGTGAACTTCGGGTAGGCGCAAATCGTCCCGATAGCTACAAACTTCTCGATTCCAGATAGCCTCCCCTGCTCTATCAGTTGCACCCCCATCATTAGGTTCTCATAAAAGAAGCTACCTGGATTATTCATGTTCGCGCCGATGCCACCTACTCTGGCCGCAAGATGGATGACTATATCAGGCTTGGCATCTCTATATAGCCTTTTCACTGCTTCCATCTCCACCAGGTTATAATCTCTGCTGCCAGGCACGAAGATCTTCTTGCAGCCCTTTTCCTCCAGCTTCTTGACTACACTCCTCCCTAGGAAGCCAGCACCGCCGGTCACGACGATTCTCTTCGTGGCAAGCCAGCTCTTCACCTTTTCTCCTCCGTTGTTCCCGGCTTGCATAAGGCCCGGTCAGCCGAGTTCATTCCGTGTTTCGCGAGTATCCTTTTCCCTTTACCGGGTGATTTCAAGCCCAAAGCCTCCATATCGGCATCCACCATTATCCTGACCAACTCTTTGAAGCTCACTCTTGGTTCCCAGCCCAACTCTTTCTTTGCTTTGGAGGCATCCGCTACTAACATATCTACCTCAAGCGGTCTGAAGTATCGAGGGTCTATCTTCACGTACTCTTGCCAATCGAGACCAGCGTAGTTAAAGGCTTCAATTAGGAATTCCTTTACTGAGTGGGTTTTGCCTGTTCCTATAACGTAGTCGCTGGGCTCTTTCTTCTGCAGCATAAGCCACATCGCTCTTACATATTCCGGGGCGTATCCCCAGTCTCTTTTTGCATCTAGGTTGCCCAGATAAAGGTATCTTTGCTTCTTAGCGAGGATGTATGCAATTGCACGGGTTATCTTCCTGGTGACAAAGGTCTCCCCGCGCCGAGGGGACTCATGGTTGAACAGGATGCCGTTGGTAGCGTAAAGCCCATAGGCTTCCCTGTAATTCTCCGCCATCCAGTAGGCATAGACCTTGGCGACCGCATACGGGCTCCGCGGTCGGAAGGGTGTCCGTTCGTTCTGTGGTGGCTCAGTAGTTCCGAACATCTCGCTGCTTGAAGCCTGGTAGAACTTAGCCTTAATCCCGCTTTGACGGATAGCCTCCAATATGCGCGTAGTTCCCAGAGCCACTACGTCTCCGGTATATTCCGCAGTATCGAAGCTAACCCTGACATGGCTCTGAGCCCCCAGGTGATATATTTCGTCGGGCCTAACGCTATAGATAAGGTTGGTGAGTTGAGTGCTGTCTGAGAGGTCTCCGTAATGAAGAAAAAGCCTGGCTCCTGGCTCATGCGGGTCAACATAGATATGGTCAATTCGGGCGGTAGAGAAGGTGCTGGACCTCCTGATGATGCCATGCACCTCGTAGCTCTTATCCAGCAGGAACTCCGCCAGATAAGAGCCATCCTGGCCGGTGATGCCGGTGATAAGCGCCTTCATTTTACCTCCTACCAAGCGGCTGGAGCTGAACACTATACCAGGGAGGCTCACCTCTTGGCTGCGATCTATTCTTTTCTGGATTTAGCTCGACTTCCGAATGAATATGCTATCTTGTTGAAGAGCGGCACCATCAAGCGGCCTTTTCAACTCTCCCCAGCTACCCGAATAAACAAACCCCTTCTTGTTCAAGAGTTCATAGATATCTGCAAAGAGCGGTTGCCCTTCGTATAGCTCGTAAAACGATGTTTCAACGATGATTACCTTTATTCTGTTCAGAATATTTCTGGAACCTATAAGTACCTTGTGTTCATAACCTTGCACGTCTATTTTTAACAAAATGTTGTCTTCCAAGTCGAGTTCTTGCGCAATGTTGTCAAGTGTATTCACATCGACAGTCTCTAGTATCTCGCCTGCCGAAAAGGGAAAAACTTCTTTATGGAGTTGCCCCATTTTCAGAAGCGAAGAGCTGTCTGAAAATTCGCTACGATGCATAGTCACTCTCCCCTTCGTGTCTCCAAGTGCTAGATTGAAAGATCTGGAATTTGGCACATTCTTCATAGTGGCGTTCAGTCTTAAAAAACAATCGTGTAATGGCTCAAAAGAGTATATTCTTGCATCTGGTAAGACTTTATGAAACTGGTAAGCTAACTCACCGTCATGTGCACCAACGTCTATCACTGTCTTAATGCTCAGATTCCTAAGCCATTCGTGACTATGACTCTCTTTTGGCCATCGTCTCATAAAGATGCTTACAACTCCGCTTCCTGTTCGCACGATCTTGACGCCTAAGAACGATGCGATAAGGTATAGTAATTTGCGCAAAAGAGAAGACATCCTATTCATTTCTACCTTTTTAAATACATAATCTTGTGTCAAAATTTATGCGATTACATATCTATTTAGATACGGATTTGTTGTCGTTCACCCATTTCAGAAATAGACTGGGGTCATTTTGTGCGAAGTGAATCTGAGCTTTCCGTAAACGTTCGTCACTCCAATCCCACCATTTGGTATCAAGTAATTGGGTGATTATTTCATCAGAAAATCGGAAACGGATGATTCTTGCTGGCACACCCCCGATGACGGCATAAGCTGGAACATCATTTACAACGGCTGAGCCGGCCCCTACGATAGCACCATTGCCAATATTCACACCGTCTTTTATGAATACCCTAGCGCCAATCCAAACATCGTTGCCAATTATTGTCTCCTTCATTTCATCGAAATAATCTCTATCAGCAAAAGAGATACCACATTGTTTAAGAGTGGAGTAGAAGACAGGACTACTACTAATATAGTCACGCGGGTGATCACCAGCACCGACTAACAAAGATGGACCGCAGGAACAGAAACTACCAAACCGAGTCCTACCTAATTCTGAATATCTTCCAATATAACTAAATCTACCGATATTCACTTCATCGAGAAATGATCTCGGGTACACTACGGTATTTCTTTCAAGGACACACTTTGAGATAATACAGCTGTCGTAAATAGTCACACTATCTGACAGTATCGAATCTATAATGGCTGACTTTATACCTATATTTACATTTCTCCCTATCTGTGAACTCTTTGAAATGCGGGCTCCAAATGCTATCTTAGTATTTGGGTAAAAGATTCTATACTTCAGATATGTAATAAACAAATCTAGAATATATCTCACGATCATGGTAAATCCTGAGTGCCCCTACCCTGGTCCAGTGCCTCTCAGTTACTCGGGGCGAAAATGCAGATCAGTTGATTTCCTCTCCCAGTTTGCTTCTTGATGGAAATAGGCCGTTGAATTCTATGTTAGGGTAGACGTCTAAATATCCGCCCCCGGTTGCATTATAAATGGTTACACCCATTCTATTAGCAAGATCTCGTATAGATTCGTGTGTCCTCCATACCATCAGAACCATTTCTACTAGTCTCCTATAGCTCCAATCACTCAGGTCGGCATGTCTAACATCTTGGGGAGAAGTTGTATAAAAATGTGTGCAGACGTTGCGCTCAGCTAGCCAATCATGGTCTAGCCCAATGAGGTATATGGGCGAACAACCGACGTACAACGCTATCGCTATTGCCATTAGAGAAGTGTTCCTAAAGGCAGGCATAGTCCTAGTCAGGTCTAACGGACACTTCTCCCTTGCTGGCCAATCGTATAATGGCGGCCATATCGTTTTTAGATAGTATACCGTTTCTGGATGCAAATACTTATACTTGTCAAATCTCTCTTTGTGTTCAATAAGGAAGAAATGCGCTTGAGCTGCAATATTTTCTAAATCAAGTGCAAGCTGTTCAGGTGTTTCTGTTTGTGGGGGGTCTGCCATGCAGAAGAAGGTCGGCTGCCACTTCTCAATAATGGGATGCTTGTTAAATGCGTTCATGGCAATCGTGACTTCATTTGCTAGCAGGGAAAAATCTTGTTTGCCGAGTGACGGGCCGTTCCCAATGACAAAGCAACGTCTTCCGGCATACATGTTCCGGAATTTGGCGTTTCGCATCAGTATGGCTGTTTCCCGAGTAGTAGGTTTGAGCGCTTGTCTAAACGCGATTGGTCTTATGAGGCGCTGGTATGCTGGCGGAATCGTCCAGTCCGCCACTAATCTGCTGGCTCGCTCTTTGCTATAGTAGATTCTGCGCGCGAGCGGCAAGAATCTCGGCGGGATAACCTGATCCCGCAGCAGTTTAACTGTTTTTTCCTTCAACGCTCAGTCCTCCGGATTAGCGCTGGTGTATAGAAATTACTCTCTATTTCTGTGTTTGATTAAGATATCCCCGTCTATAAGCTCTGCGAAATATCAAATGACAGGCCTTGCCACCCACCTAAGGCAGTTGCCCATTAGCTCCGAATTAACCCACTTTTCAAAGATCCTATTGAACTTCGCTTCTGTTTCATGAACTGTATTTGGCAGTCGGCATTCATCTCTTTCATCACTCGGGAAGATATATTTCTTCAATGTTTCGTCGATGTTCTTTCTTGAATTACTTTGACAAAGTATGTTTCTCAGTTGGAGGAGGCTATTGTATCTCTCGACTGTTTCAAGCTTTATATCTCTGAAGCCACATGCTTTGAGATAGTTGGTTAACGTCGTTGGAGAATAATAGAACAAATGGTATGGGTCATAATGAAATCGTTTAATGACTTCATCGTTGAATATTTCAATCCTCCAATCATTTTGGTTAGGGACTTCGCCTAAAAAACAACCCTCACCTCTTAATGCCGCATAAATTGCTTGAATAACTGCCTTGGGGGCATATACATGCTCTAAGGTGTGAAAAGATACTACTGCATCAAATTCCTCTTTGAAATCTAGTTCTTCTATCGAGCGTGTGAAAACTTGAAAACCTCGTTCGACGGCATACTTAGAAAATTTCTCATCCAGTTCTACGCCTATCGCTTCCTTGCAGCCGTGTTCCAGTAATTTCTGTAACAAACTCCCTGAGGCAGATCCTATTTCCAAGATCCTCTTGTCTCTGATATCTATGTTATCGGAAATGAATAAAATTCGATTGTTGGCATCGTTTTGAGTGACTTTATCTCGGAAATGTTCCTCCGGAGATTGAACTGGAAGTGTGGGGACCTCGCGATATTGAGATGAATAGAAACGTTCTATTTCCCTCTTTTCCGCCTCGACTTCGAGGTACACTAGACCGCAATTCTTGCAGCTTAAAACATTATTTTTCTCGAAGCGAGTGTATTCGGCAATGATATTGAATTCATCTGAGCCGCAATAATTACATGCCATTTAACGCTGCCTATTTCTCAGCTTTGGAGGTGTCAGGATCGAACGGGACCCTAAAATCAGCGTGGCCACTTCTCTTACTGCTCCTTCTCCTCCCTTAGCTTGAGTAATATATTCGGCAACTTGTTTGTTGTCAGGGAGACCATCAGCAACGGTTATTGCTAAGCCAACTGTCTGCATAATACTAAGGTCATTAATGTCATCTCCGATATACGCGACTTCGTCAAGAGTCAAATCGTATTTGGACGCTATTTTGCGGAGAGCTGCTAATTTGTCCTTAATCCCTTGACACAGTTCATCTATTTTCAGCTTGGTGGCACGTCTTTCCACAAGGTGAGTCTTTTCGCTGGTGATGAAGGCTATCTTGATTCCGACGTTCCGAAGTAACTCAATCCCTTTGCCATCCCGGGTGTTAAATTTCTTGAGTTCGTCACCATGCTCACTGTAATACATACCACCGTCCGTTAATACCCCATCTACGTCGACCGCTAGCAGTTTTATGTTGGCCAGCTTCTGCCGTAAATGCTCTGGGTTCTTTACCATTCCAGGGCCTCCGGTGGCACCAAGGTGTCCTCCCTAATTGTACAGCGGGCAACCTTCCCATACAGAAGAGGCAGGTATTTAGGCTTTAGACCATCACCAGGGCTCTTTACGGTGAGCATCTGTGGCAAAATAAGAGTCCCTTCCTTGATTTCGCATCTAGCCACAATGCTCTTGGCAATCCTCTTTCTCACTCTCATTTCAGCGTCACTCATTCGTTTATCGCTCGAACCCATAGCTGCCTCTAGGTCACGGATATTTGATACCAGACGTGATAAGCCTAGAGGCTCTAGCGATGCAGCATGGTCTGGACCGGGTAGCGTTCTATCCAGTGTGATGTGCCGCTCAACCACTACCGCTCCCAGGGCTACAGCACCCAAAGTCACTGACCAGCCAGACTTCTCATGCCCGGAATATCCTACTAATACATGAAATTTTTCCTTCAGAGTTTGCATTACTCTCAAATTGACTTCCGAGGATTCACAGGGGTAATTAGAAACACAATGAAGTAGAACTATTTGCTGGTTGTACTGTCGAACTACCTCCAGAGCCTCAGAGATTTCTTCCAAGGTGCTCATACCTGTAGATACTATCATTGGCTGGCCCTTTTTGGCGATGTGTTCCAAGAGGGGGAAGTTTGTCAGGTCGGCGGACGCTGTTTTAAAGGCTGGTACACCAAGGGATTCGATGAAGTCGGCACTCTTAATATCCCACGCGCTTGCTAGGAAAGTGATGTTCTTCTTTTTGCAGTAACCTGACAACTCATGGTAGTTCTCTTCGGACAACTCGAGCCTTTCCCTATGCTCGCCATAAGTGGCCCCTAGTGCCGTGGAGCTATTATACGGCTGAGTTAAAGCATTCTGAGTAAGAATATCACTTAAGTTCCGTTTTTGAAATTTCACTGCATCCGCCCTAGCAGCGGCTGCCACATCCACCAGCCGTTTAGCCAATTCCAAGCTGCCGTTATGATTTACCCCTCCTTCAGCTATGAAATAGCAAGGATGTCCTTCTCCAACAAGCCTTTTACCGATCTTTATTATCACTTCCTATAACACCTCCTTTGTTAGTGGTGTCATCCTGCAGTAGCCTAATTCACTCATGCGGCTTGACAAACAATAAGCGCTAGAATGTGAGTCAGCGAAAGAACTTACGTCGGTCATCTCTTTAGGTAATTACCTACAAGTTTCATGTCACATCGTTCAGTGCATTTTATCCCCCGTGTTAAATCAAAATGGTTCTCCCTCAACTTGTGATATCTTTCTCCATTCCAGATGTCATAAAGAGATTCCTTCCTAGCATCGCCGAGAACAATTTCGTTGTTGTAGTCCTCTACACACTCCGCTGCCTCTCCGTTGGATTTGATCGTCATGGAAGACCAAGGAAATTGACAGAATTCTGTCCAGTGAATAGACGCCGTTTGCTGTCTCCTTTTCTCGTACCAATTTTGGTCTTGGCTTTTCAAATAGATATAGACATCCAAGCCCTTAAAGGCATCCTGTAGTTTTTGCCATTCCACCTCTTGCCATGGCTTATTCAGATTTAGCATGGTAACTACTATGGTAGTCTTATGCCCATGCTTTTCTTTCGAATCAAGCAAATAAAGAATCTTCTTGTAGCTCTCAGTGAAATTGGAGGCACTTCCTCTCACTTCTTTGTGGCGGGCATCATCGGCTGCCTCAATCGAGTACTTTACGTAATCTAGGCCACTTTCGAATATCTGTAATGTCTTCTTAATATTTATGTTTGCCGGGTTACAGCTAAAATAGGATGGGATATTCTGCTCCGTCAGGAGTCTGACTCGCTCCGGCATATTCTTATCCAAGAGCGGGTCCCCGTACCCATGTAAGACTATTACTTTTGGAATAACGTATAGAAAGAAATGATTCTCACTCATGTCATTCTTAGGAATACCATAGTTACGCTCGACAAAATCTTCCCATTCCTGCCATTTCTGAACCGAAAATGGCCTAATTTGGTCTATTATCCTTCTAAATGTCTCCATATCCATAGTCTCAACTGGGCGCGTCATCATAGTGGTACGTGGACACATTTCACATCTCATGTTACATGCATTTGTCGTTTCAATATTGTATATGACAGGATATTCACTGCGATATTCTTCCAGTTTCTGAAATAGGTAGTCTTTATCTTCTGTCTTCCCACTCATTAGCTGACGCTTCAGCTCAAATACCTTCATGTAGAATTCTATATCAAACATCTCCCCTCCCCTCCCAATCAATGCCATCCTGCAATAAGACGTCTACCCTGCGTCTGGACACGCCAGATTAAGAACTGACCTCTTTCCCTTTGTCGAGTTGTATTCTTTTCCATTCGTCATTCCTGAACCAATTAATTCTGTGAAGGTCTGGATTTCGAAGAAATAAATCTTCAATCTCTACCCTTGTTGCCTGCGGACCCAATATTCGCAGCACAGTAAGCAATATCCAATAATCCTCTTGATAATCCAAGGTGAGCCGAATGGTCTCTATCCTTGCATCGGGCACGGGAAGCTCTGTCTTTCTAACACCGGGCACCTTCTCAACATAATACCACATCATTTCCGTGTCATCACTCTTTTTAATCGCACAAGCCTTTCCGATTATTTCACTTGTGAGAGAAAATCCCACACCACCAATGTATATCTTACTGGACGGATAGATGACATCAAAACCTTCGTGAAGTAACTGGAAACTTTTCTCACCCAACTCCCCGTCAAAAAAAGGATCGTCAGCATCTATTGTATGAAAGGATTCCATGCCGAATTTCTGACAAGCGTTGAGCCATCGTTGCAGCTTGTCCTTGGCGCTTCCTCTGTACACAAGACAGTTTTCCCTTTTACCAATTTCTTCGATAATATCATCCTCTTCTAATGTTGTAGTGCAGACTACCGGGTGAAAGCTGAAAAACTTCGCACGCCCAATCACATGCTCCAATACATTGCCTTTACCAAACTGCAAGAGGCATTTTTTTCTTAATCTTGAAGAAGCAGTTCGAACAGTGATAAATCCGGGGATTCTCATTTTCAGCTTTCCAGAGCTTTGATGGTCTTATTCAACGACTCAGTTTTCCGTTTGGCAATTTCCATATCCCTATAATTAGTCTTAAACTGCATCAATTTGGGTTGGATTGATTCCGCATTGGGGCAAAGGCCCTTTTCATAGGAGATCTCTCTACCATAAAACGAGCAATTCAATGGACATCCTCGCTCGTAGAACTTCATCTGAGTTATGACCGGTTCCAAGTAGGGCACGCTCCAGGCTGAGTAGAAGCCGTCACCACCCAATTCAATGTATTTCTTGTAGAATTCTTTCCATGAAAAGCCAACGGCTTGTTTTCCCTCATATTTCACTGCATAGCTGTAATATGAATTCACCATTCCTTCCGGGGTCTTTTGTGGGATCATCCATTCACAGCCTGCAACGGCTTCATCAAACATCCGAGCTATAACTTGTCTGTGTTGGACCAGTTCATCGATTCTCTCCACAAGACCTAAGCCCACCGCGGCACAGATTTCCGGCATACGATAGTTCCAGCCAAAAGAATCGTGTCGCTTATAGTCAGGATCCTGGAACGTGGATGGGTTAACTTGCATCCGTCCTTCCTCAGCTTTTAGATTCTTATACCCTATGCCGCCGAATTTGCGCACCCGCTCTGCAAGGCGTTCGTCATTTGATATGACTATACCCCCCTCCCCAATGCCAAGGTGCTTTGTCCTTTCAAGACTAAAGCAACCCATATGCCCTATTGTACCTGCGATTCTTCCTTTATAAATACCAAGGACACACTGGGCACTGTCCTCAATGACAGTGAGATTGTGCTCCTTAGCAATTTCCATGATGGGGTCCATATCAGCGGGAAGTCCATATAAAGAAACAGGAATTATGGCTTTGGTCCTTTTAGTGACTTTTTTACGAACGTCATTTGGATCGATATTGAAGGTATCTGGGTCAATATCAGCAAATATCGGGACCGCATTTTGATGCAGCGTGACTAGTGTGTCCATTATCACCGTTAACGCAGGGCTAATTACCTCGTCGCCAGGTCCTACTCCAGCAGCAGCCAAACAACTATGGAGTGCTGAAGTTCCTGAGTTATGAGCAATGGCATACCGAGCGCCAAATCTACTCGCAAAAGCCTTCTCTAGCCGTAAACTCCAGGGAATCTTTTTATTATCGAGAAAATCTTGAACATACTTCAATTCGTTTCCTACGTACTTCCCATATCGCTGTTTTCCCACGGTTTCTGGTGATGACATCTTGTCCTACCCCCTTGTTCATGCCGAATTGTTGAAATAGTTACTCTGTGGAAAATCAGGTGTGGATAATTGAAACTCGCTCAATTTGGCACTTTGCCTCTACAAAATCTGAGCCTATTACTCATAACTGGGTAACATTCCAGGGCAACCTGGTACTAAAGAAGCCACTTCGTCGATTGCCCCTCCATGTTGTAGAATCATCAAGATGAAAAGAACCGACCACACCGGGACTATCCACATTGAATCCTTTGATACCAGAAATGCTGGTGAAGTTGAAGAGAACATCATAATCTCCAGGCGCGAGTGTCCTTGCAGGAACAGTAATGTGCGTAGAATACATACCAGCCGGCAGGCCATCAAGCGGATTAGGTGCCTTGTCGTAACTATCTGATTCCATAACCAGTGTTCCATCTTTTTTGGAAATAGACAAGTAGCCATAAAGACCAGGCACCGGCCGACGCACTTTGCAGACTAGATCAATAATAACTGGCTTATCACAACTGAACGATTGCGTCAAGGCTTCTTCATCATTCAGAAGCCTCACTGAGAGTAACTGGAAATCCTTTCCGGGATCCTCGCTGAGTGTGCGTTCAGGCGCATCAGTCCCTCTGTGGGCCGACTGTAGATAGTGGTCTATTACCGAAGAAGATGCCCCAGATTCAACTATGCTTCCCTCATCAATCCACAGACTTTTCGGGCATAGCTCTTTAACTGCGCTCATATTATGACTCACAAATACTATGGTGCGCCCCTCTTGTGCTGCCGATCCCATCTTCCCCAGGCATTTTTGCTGAAAGGCTGCATCGCCCACCGCCAACACCTCGTCTACTAGCAGGATGTCGGGGTCGAGGTGAGCTGACACCGCGAAGCCAAGACGAACCTGCATGCCGCTGGAGTACCGCTTTATGGGCGTGTCAATGAAGTCCTGCAGCTCGGCGAAGGCTACAATTTCATCATATTTGCGCTTGATTTCCTTCTGGCTCATCCCCATTATGGCACCGTTGAGGTAGATGTTACCCCGGCCCGTCAGTTCAGAATGAAAGCCTGCCATGAGCTCGATGATCACTCCCATTCTGCCTCTAACTGAAATCTTCCCCTGTGTGGGCCTGGTTATGCCCGCCAGCAGCCTTAAGAGGGTGGTCTTGCCTGAGCCGTTGCGGCCAATGATGCCCAATTTTTCACCTTGTTCCACCCGGAAGCTCACATCTTTGAGTGCCCAGATGTGACCAGCGTCGTAAGCTTCTACCCTGTTCCTCCTGAACCGCGCCAAGCGTCCCGTAATGTTGTAGATGTCCTCACGAAGTGTGTGGTAGCTTGTTTGGCCAATACGGTATCTCTTGGATACGTTTTCAACTGTGATCACGTTCACGGTGTGAAGATCTCCCGGCCTTTGCCCGATCGCTCAAAAATAGCCTTCATACAACGTCAGCGAAGCTCATTTCAATACGCTTGAAGTAAAAGTATCCTAGCACAAAAAGGATTACAGCACCCGCTGCAGCAACCCCCACGTAGTACAACGGAGGATGTACCCCTTTAGCCAGAACATCGCGGTAGCCTTCAATTATCCCCGTCATCGGATTCAGCAGATAGAACCTCCAGAACCTCTCGGGAATAGAACTCATCGGGTAGATAATGGGCGTGGCGTACAGCCATATCTGCACAACAAGCGGCAGCGCATATTTCACATCTCTGTAGTAAACATTCAACGCCGAGGCGAACAAACATACGCCTATGGTGAAAATTGTTTGTATCACAACCAGAGGCACAACGTAGAACATATTCAAGGTGAACGGCATGTGGTAGTACAGCATGATGACCAGGAAAATAACAAATGCTATCACAAGGTCGAATATCGCTGAAAGCACGGAAGAGATGGGGAAGAATTCACGGGGGAAGTATATCTTCTTTATTAGACCCTCATTCACCTCAAGACTGGGGATGGCCCGCGTGAGCGACCCAGAAAAAAATGTCCAGAACGTCAGCGCGCTGTAAGAAAATACAGGATATGGTACACCCTCGGAAGGCACTTTGAGCAGAACAGAGAATATCAACGTGAACACTAGCATCAAAGCCAGCGGCTGCAGCACCGCCCAGGCTATTCCGAGGACAGACTGAGTGTAGCGTACCTGTATTTCTCGCAGAGTAAGAGCCCAGAGAAGATCCCTGCGCCTCCAGATCTCGCTAAGGTTGAACTGGGACCCAATCCCCGCCGCCATGACTCGGGTCGGCGTGCTTGAACCGCTAGCTTTACCTGGCTTGTCCTTCTTACGCAATACGATTCTCATGATACCAACAACTTTGGGGGCCTATTCCGAAATCTGCCCCGCCTGCCCATCCTTTACAGAGCCTTCTTCGTGCGGCAGCACCAACTGCTCAATGGCTACTGATTATACACCACGCTTCGTGTCTGCTCAAGCCGAACCGGCTTGGGGTACTGTATCATTTTGAAATGTGCAAAAAAACAAACTGACTAAATTTAGAGGAGCGTATCGTTTGAAACTGTACTGGAAATGAATGAATTATAGTTGTAGAATTGCTGCCGTGCATATCTTGATGAGACGCTTAACGATTTTGCTGGTTCCATTAGTTGTAGCGATGCTCATTATCACTGAAACTGGCTGCACTGGTCAAACAGCATCAACCCCTACACCAACGCAAACGCCTGCAACTTATATTGTTGGCTTCGGTGACTCAATCATGGCAGGATATACCCTTAGTACCACAGAGGAAGGATTCTTGGACTTGATTGCTGATTATTATACTTGGATAGGCACGCAAGAATTAGTAGTAGTTAATAAAGGACGGGGGGGTGCTCTACTCGATTACAGTATGGTCAACGATTTTTATGCAAGTAGGTATGGATCTAATGCAAAATTATTCGCCCTTCTGGGCTACAATAACATGGCCCTTTATGGAAATGATTCTGGTTGGCAGACAGATTTTGAGACCACACTTTGGCCACTCTCTGCATGGAGTGCTTTACCTATCGGAGCGGTGAAAGTAGCACAAAGTCCAGGTATAACCTATAAGGGCAAATGGCAAAATGAGAACCGTGTGTATGGTGGTGGTATGACAAAAACTTCAACGCAAAAGGGTGCAACAGCAGAATTTCAATTGCAGGGCACGGTTCTCTACATAGGAGTAACTGACCTAAACGGTCAGGGAGGACAAGTAAGGGTTGACACAAGGGACATTAGCGGTGAAGGGTCATGGATTGATAGGGGTACGTATAGCTGCTACGACCCTATTCCTAACATTGTGAGGCCTCTTCTTCCTCCACCTACGCCAAGACTTATCAGACTTACAGGTTACTCAGGAAATGGGACAATACACGATGTTAGATTGACAGTCGTTTCACCTGATGGCAGGATTGTAAGCTTTGATTGGGCGGCAGGGAATACAGAGACAAGGGATTTTTACCTTGGCGATTGCCTACCAATGAACTCGACAGGTTATACACTCCCAGGTCATCATGGGAGCGATGCGGCTGTAAGTACTTAATAACATGGATATTGCTGACGTTGCTAACACTTTAGCTGGAGACGGACTTGAAGTTCACTTGGTGCATGCGTCTAAATATTACAATCTCTCAACAGATGTTTATAGCGACAATATACACCCGAATGAGTTAGGCAACCAGCACATAGCGGAGTCTTTCATCGAGCAAATAGCCGCCACGAATGCTATTTCAAACGCACAGTAGCCCAATTACTGTCTATATGGATGTAATTCCTATGGTAGCCTAAGATATTCAACAGTGAGATGTACGTCAGCGTAGCTCAACCCCAAGTCCCCCTCGGGGTTGACTTTCCTAGCTACCATGATATTATCTGATGCAAATTCCAGTTACCACACATCACCTGTAGGCTTGTCAGAAAAGAGGATAGTATGCTGACTCTGCTAAAGGCAACTATACTTCGCTATGCACGTTATTTCCAATATCTTCGCAGTGTTCTATATACAGAAACACAACTATCAGCCATCAAGCAAGGGCCACCATTGAGAGAGAATTTTGATGAATCTTATGCCAGGCAATACTTTGAACTTAGATTAAGTGGGCGAAAAGGCTTCATAGAGGACCTCCAAAGAGAATTTGACCTAAAGACAATCAACTTCTGTTCTATCGGATGTGGCTTTGGTGGAGAGGAGTACCTGCTTCAGGGAAAGGTCAAGAACCTAGTTTTAATAGAGCCAGATCATGATACCTTCTCGTTTTTAGAGAAGAAGTTTGACCACAACAAGACTATCTTGGTCAATAAATATCTGGAAGATTATGAGACTGATATGGTATTTAACATTATCTATACATCAGGCCCGTCCCAATGGATGCACTCGTCACCGTGGCTTGGTGTCCCTGATGCCTTCATTAGATTCATAAACAAGAATTTGAGTGCTGATGGATTATTTATTGTCCGTATCTACGGAGGACTTCATCAGGATAGCGTGGTACAGTCTAAGGTATATCTGAAGTATCTTATACAGTTTCTCGCTGATAAGGGTTTGAAGGTTATTAGTTTCATTGGTGGGGGTTGGAATACTTTCAACCTTTTGATTATATGTAAAGAGGGCGCCCAGCTTAGAGCCTCTAATATGCCGTTCACTGAATCGGGGGTCGTGCTAATCCGAGATGGCGTACCGAGTTTAAATCCGAACAAGATGAACTTCAAAGAGAAAGTGGCTAGGGTAATCATGATATTTACATATTTGCCTATTAGATTATTACTCAATAGAGAATTGAATCCGATTAAGGTTACACACCAAATGAGGATAAACCTGAAACTGCTGCAGGATTAAGAAGCAGCTACTCACAATCACACACTTGCCTAGACGTACACCCAGACAATAAATCAATGTTTCTGGCTCACTAAATTCACGATTTCTGGTAGTGTAAAGTATTTTGTGTGAAATTGTGGAGGGATTGAAAAAGTAGGCGCTTTCCTTTACAAGGTTTTATTGAGAGAAATAAAACAACAGGAAAGGAGAAGCGCCTGTGAAAGTCGAAATCAGTGTATCAGAAGTAGTCCAGGTTTTCAAGGAAATTCAGGAGCAGCCTGAGTAAAATATTGGAGATGGTCCGGGTAGATATGCCCAAAGCAGTGGGAGGATATTTGAGCGAGATAATGAGGCTGGAACTCACCCGATTTTTGGGGAGGCAGCCCTATGAAAGAGTGGAAGAGGAGTCAAATCATCGTAACGGCTCGTATCCGCGCAGTTTCACTCTTAAAGGCATCGGAGAGGTTGCGGTGAAAGTGCCCCGGGATAGGAAAGGAGAGTATCAGACCCAGGTTATCCCTAAGAGTAAACAATATGAGGATGAGCTGAGGCAGGATATCGCAGTGATGTTCCTGAGTGGGGTGAGCACCAGGACCTTAGCCATGATCTCCCACCGGTTAATCGGCCGCAGGATATCCCCAGGGGAAGTAAGCCGTTGCAGCACGGCGCTGGTCAAAGCCATCGAGAACTGGCGGAACAGGACTCTCTCTTTGCTGAGATTCAAATATTTGTTCTGTGATGGCGTCTATTTTGAGATGCGCGTTGTCAAAAACATCGAGAAGGTCTCGGTACTGGTGGTAATCGGGGTAACCGAAAACGGCCAAAAACAAGTCATCGGTCTCCAATCCGGAGATAAGGAATCAGCTTCCAGCTGGCGGGAGATCTTTAAGGATTTGAAATCTCGTGGTCTGGACAGCCAGGCAGTCACTTTGGGTATTATGGACGGCTTACCCGGACTGGAGAAAGTCTTCAGAGAGGAATTCACTCAGGGGAAGGTGCAAAGGTGTCAGGTTCATGTTACCCGCAATGTCCTGGCTAAAGTTCCTCAGAAATTGAAGCAGCAGGTAGCAGATGACATTCGTTCGATTTTCTATGCTTCCAGCAGAGAGAAAGCCCTGGAATTCACCACCCCGTTCACCGAGCGCTGGCAGAAGTGTATCCCGTCAGCGGTGAAGTGCCTTAGGAACTCCCTGGATAGCTGTCTGACCTTCTTTGACTTTCCCGAGGAGGAATGGATTTCCCTGCGTACCGCTAATGTCATTGAACGGTTGAACAAGGAATTCAAACGGCGAACCAAGCCGATGGAAATAGTGGCCGGGGAGAATGCCTGTTACACTCTGCTGGCTTTTATCAGCATCAAGATGGAAATGCACTGGAGGTCGAACCCTGTGGGGAAAGTGCGCTACAACCTCCCATCCCTCCGCAGTTTAATCGAGGGAAATTTCACACAATCCCCTTGACAATACCCGATTTCTTCAATCGTCCAAACATGGTCTGTCAATCCTGCTGCCATTGCAGGTGTCCTCGGATAGGGATTTGTGAGACTCTTATGAACCCTACAGAAGTTGTAGTACATATAATGGAGCGCTACAGCGTATTCCAGGTTCTCTACTTTCTTTGAGAAGCCATTGGTCAGCCTTGTGAACGGCGTCATGTTCATTCTCATGGTCAAGTTCTGTCGCTCTACATAGCTTGTAGAGACCTTTGAAATATCAGGATTGCCTTGTACTACATGCTTCTCAGTCCCGGTGCACTTAGCAGGGCTGTATCGCTTCTCGCTTTCAGTATCTTGCCCACACATCATTACTAGCTGTGCACACTCTAACTCACGCCCGAAGGCATGTTCTACTGCTTCCAGATACATTTTGTGTCCATCGCTTGTCAGTTGGACTCTATTGGCAATCCTTTCTCAAGCCTAAGAGAACCTCGGTAGTGGGTCAGTTTGAAGAAATAAGAAATTACTGGCTGTTGACAAGTAACCTATGCCATGCTAGCGTTGGAGTATCGGTGTTCAGCATCATACAACATGAACGGGGTAGATAACCAGAGCACACCAACAAACAGGCGCTACTATCCGCAACTGGATTTCATCAAGGGACTAGCCATCATTGCGGTGCTCGTATTGCACACCCTTAATGTTAACCAGCTATATGAAATATCCTGGCAGTTCCACGTGCAGCAAGCTGTACCCATTTTCTTCGTTGTTATAGGAATAACCACTTTAATTACCTTTGGGAACAAAGGTCTGTTTTCGATTGCATACCTTAGACGTAGGTTTGAAAGGATAGTTTTCCCATTTCTGCTTACGTTCGGCGTGACCCTGGTTGGGATAGCCATAGTCAAAATCATACATGTGTTTGGTTCTCTAGCCTTCACGAATTCTCAGACGTACTGGGGTTGGCAGTTAGCCATTGGCTATTTGCCGCATACGGGCCCGGGAAACTACTTTGTGACAATAATGCTGGAGTTTATCCTAGTGGCCCCGCCGATAATGTGGCTCTACAGAAAATCCCCACTGGCATCATTGTTAGCCCTCTTTGGGATTGACCTAGCATTTGAATTTGCTGCCCCGCAACTATTTACCGGCGATGCCTACCTGTACTCTGCGTGCATATTTAGATACTTCGCTGCAATTGCCCTGGGACTATGGATTGGAAGCGAATTACTGGAAACAGGGAAGATAAGCCTCTGGAAGAAAACAAATGGTTTGCTTTGGCTTCTTCTGCCGTTAGCATTGTGGTATCTGGTTGAGGCGCAATATATCAAGCAGCCATTCAGCCTGTTTAAGCCCGAATGGAGCAGCCAGAATGTAATCTCATTCGCTTATACGGCTTTCCTAGTAATACTGCTTGTGAAGATATGGCATTGGCTTTCTAGGGTAAACTTGAGGACCGTCCTTAGAGTAGGCAATGCGTCATACCACATTTTCTTAGTTCAGATAGCCTTGCACAAGAAATGCGTCCTGCACAAATAATCAGGCGTCTGCACAAATAATCACTTGCCTCAAAAGTTTAATTAGATCCGATCCTTATTAGCCCAAGTTTGCAATTGAGCCATATTGAAAACA
>Ga0209777_10001818_pt1 | contig 29422 bp, 17 predicted proteins | sample FrelakmetHBP12HB_FD_187147 | JGI IMG/M metagenome (GOLD analysis project Ga0209777, IMG submission 187147) | Freshwater lake sediment microbial communities from the University of Notre Dame, USA, for methane emissions studies -HBP12 HB (SPAdes)... | ecosystem: Environmental > Aquatic >...
CGGCCATAACGCAGGTTAAGCCGTAAGGCTCGATGATTTCAGACATTCACGCCCGGATTTCATCCCGAACCCTCATGAAGAGGCCCGAGGAGCGATGGAAGTATGCAGCAAATCACTCATGACGTATTGATTTTGGGAACTGGACTCGCAGGTCTACGCGCCGCGGTGGAGCTTTGCCTGCGAACACAAGGCAAAGCCGACCTTGGCCTTGTCTCAAAGGTGCAAATCATGCGCTCGCATTCGGTGTGCGCGGAAGGCGGCACGGCCGCAGTCATGCGCCCCGAAGAAGGGGACAACCTCGAACTGCACGCCTGGGATACCGTGAAAGGCTCGGATTTCCTGGCAGACCAGGATGTGGTGGACCTGTTTGTACGGACCTCACCGGACGAAATCCGTCTGCTGGAACACTGGGGATGCCCGTGGTCGCGCCGCGAGGACGGCCGGATCATGCAGCGACCTTTTGGCGGGCACTCTTTCCCGCGCGCCTGCATGGCAGCCGACAAGACCGGCTTCTTCGAGATGCAGGCCCTTTACGACACCCTGACGCGTTACAACAACTTCCGGCGCTACGACGAATGCTTTGTCACCTCGTTACTTCTCGAAGGCGGCCGATTCGCCGGGCTTACGCTCTTCGATGCTCCGACCGGCGAGTTTTACGTCTTACGCGGGAAAGCACTCCTGATCGCTTCCGGAGGGTTGGGGAACCTCTATGGGTTCACCACCTACTCCCAGACCGTCACAGGTGACGGGCAGGCGATCGCCTACCGCGCCGGTCTGGCCATGGAGGATCCGGAGTTCCTGCAATTCCATCCCACGGGCTTGGTGCCGTCCGGCATCCTGATGACGGAAGGATGCCGCGGGGAAGGCGGCTACCTCCGCAACAATAAGGGCGAGCGCTTCATGGAAAAGTATGCGCCCAAAATGATGGAACTGGCGCCGCGCGACATCGTCTCTCGCGCCGAGATGACCGAAATCCTCGAGGGCCGCGGCTACCCGGGCCCGGACGGGCTCGATTACCTCCACCTTGACTTGACCCACTTGGGCGCTGAGCGCATCAACAAGCGCCTGCCCTTGATTCGCGAAGTGTGCCTGAAGTTTGTGGGCATCGATCCCATCACTGCGTCAATTCCCATCCGTCCGGTGGCTCACTACTCCATGGGCGGCATCGAGGCCGATATCGACGGCCGGACGAAAGTTGAAAATATCTGGTCCGCCGGCGAGGTCGCTTGCCACTCTTTGCATGGCGCCAACCGCTTGGGATGCAATTCCACGGCGGAATGTCTGGTGTGGGGCGGAATCACCGGTAGTGAGATCGCAAAGTATCTGGCACAGAACCCCAAGCTGACTGAAATGCCGGAAGCCAAAGCGCGGGAAGAGGAAAAGCGGATCTTCGAGGGGCTGCTCCAGCAGGGTGGAACAGAAAGACCCGCCCCCATCCGCCGGGAGCTTCGGACTCTGATGGACAAGCACGCCGGGGTCTACCGCTCGGGCGAGTCGATGAAGGTAGGCCTGGAAAAAATCGCCGACCTGCGGCAGCGCTTTCGCCGCGTAGCTATCGAGGACAAGAGCCGGGTCTACAACACGAATCTCATCCAGGCATTGGAAACCGACAACATGCTGGAGCTTGCCGAGGTCCTGCTCCTCGCAGGCCTGGCACGCGAGGAATCCCGGGGGGGTCATGCGCGGACGGATTTCTCCAAGCGCGACGACGAAAAATTCCTGACCCACTCGATGGTCTACTACACAGGCGGCAAGCCCCGGCTGGAATACAAGCCCGTGACGATTACCAATTGGAAGCCGGTGGAGCGGAAGTACTGACCCCACGAAGAGGAGTGACGCACCATTAGCACGCTCAGGCAGGACATGAAATACGGCTTGCGGATGCTGGCGAAGGCTCCCGGCTTCACCGCCGCGGCCGTGTTGACACTGGCACTGGGCATCGGGGCCAACAGCACCATCTTCAGTTGGATCAACTCAACCATTCTTAACCCGATTCCAGGGATCTCCGCCACCGGCGACCTGGTCACCGTCATGCGGGGAGAGCGCAGCGAACACCCCACTCCGCCGTTCTCCTACCTGGACTATCGCGACCTGCGCGAGCATAACCGGAGCTTTTCCGGCCTCCTCGGTTATCACGACGATTACATGTATCTCACCGGTATCGGCAAGCCGGAGCGCATTTATGGCGCGCTGACATCCGCGAATTATTTCGATGTGCTGGGTGTGCGCCTCGTCCTCGGCCGCGGCTTTTTGCCTGAGGAAGAACAAAAACCCGGAAGCGCCGCGGTGGCAGTCATCAACTATGACCTTTGGCAAAACCGTTTCGGGGCGGACGCGTCCGTCATTGGCAAGACCACCGAAATCAACCGGCGTTCCTACACAATCATTGGAGTCACACCCCAGGGTTTTCAGGGGTGCAAGACCGGGCTGCGCGCTGACGTGTGGATTCCTCTGGTGATGGACCGATTTGTTTGGGGCTCGAACCGGCCGGACGATCGAGGCTCTTTTTGGCTGAACGTCCTGGGGCGGCTCAAGCCCGGCGTGGACCGACGGCAGGCAGAGGACAACCTGAATCTGCTCATGACGCAGATTGCCGCGGCCTCCCCCGATGCGCACCAAGGGAGCCCCAACCAAATCAGCCTGGACCCGCTCTGGCGCTCGCCCTTTGGGGCGAACGTTTACTTGTACAAGACCCTGCCTCTGCTGCTGGCGCTCGCCATGGTGTTGCTGTTGCTGGCCTGCGCGAACGTAGCGAATTTGCTGCTGGTGCGTTCCGTGGCGCGGCGGCGCGAGATGGCTATTCGTTTATCGATGGGTGCAAGCCGCGGGCAACTGGTTCGGCAACTCCTTGCAGAGAGCCTCCTGCTGGCGCTGGCCGGGGGCGCGCTCGCCATGTTGATCACCATTTGGAGCGCCGGGACGTTCGCGCACTTCCTGCCGCCCACGACTCTCCCGCTCACACTCAACGGCCACGCGGACCGCAGCGTGCTTCTGGTGACACTCGCCTTCTCGATTCTCACCGCCTTAATTTTCGGGACGATACCGGCCCTGCGCGCTTCCGCCCTCAGTCCTGTGGCGGTCCTGAAGGAGGAGGCAGGCAGTGTTTCGAGTGGACTCCACAAGTCGCGACTCGCCGGCGGACTGGTAGTGGCGCAAATCTCCCTTTCCCTGCTCCTGCTGATTTGTGCCGGCCTTTTCGTTCGCAGCCTCGAGCGCGCCCAGCAATCAGACCCCGGCTTCGACCCCCACCGAGTGCTCCTGGCGTCCTACGAGTACTCGCCCGCCGGCCCTTCAGCAGCCACCGGCATTGAGTTTCACCGGAAAATGCTCGCCAAGCTTGAAGCCGTGCCGGGGGTCGAGTCCGCGACGCTCGCGGATTTCTCGCCGCTCAGCTTCACGATTCATAGCGATTATGTCGAGCCCGACGGCTACGTGCCTCAGCCCCACGAATCCATGGAAATCAGTCGCGGTACCGTAGGCCCCAAGTACTTTGCCACGATGCGAACACCTCTCATTTCCGGACGCGATTTCACCGATGCCGACAACGCAAAATCGCAGCCCGTGGTGATCGTGAATCAGGCGCTCGTCGATCGCTACTGGCCGGGGCAGGACGCACTCGGCAAGCGAATTCGTGCCAACGACCATTGGATGACGGTCGTCGGCGTGGCTCGAAACGCCAAGTACCGGCGCGTGGTGTACGCTCCCGAGCCGGTTTATTATCTTCCGCTCCTCCAGGACGACCGGAGTCCGGTGATCATCCACGTTCGGGTGTCCGGCGATCCGCGTGCCTTCGCCTTTCTGGTTGAAAAGGCTGCCCACCAACTCGACGCCGATTTGCCTCTTTTCAATGTGATAACTCTTGAGTCCAGCATGCAGCTGGGCAGCGTCTTTGAGCGGATCGCTGCAACCTTTGCGGGCTCCTTCGGATTGCTGGCACTGGCGTTGGCCACCGTGGGCATCTATGGCGTGGTTGCGTATGCCACGCGCCAGCGTTCGCGCGAAATTGCTATCCGCATGGCTCTCGGAGCGAAAGAAAGCGATGTCCTCCGACTGGTCCTCGGCCAGGGTCTCCGCCTGACTCTCACGGGTTTGAGCATTGGGCTCGCGTCCTCCTTCGCGCTGACGCGATTCCTGCGGGGCCAGCTTTTCGGGGTCGCGACAACGGACCCGCTGACGTATGCGGGCGTTGGGATCTTGCTTTGCGTGGTGGCGCTGGTCGCCTGCTACGTCCCGGCGCATCGGGCGACCAAAGTCGATCCCAATGTGGCGTTGCGATGCGAATGATTTTCGATTGCCGATTGACGATTGCAGATTGTCGATTGAGAGAGTGCCCTCAGCGGTCAGCTATCAGCTTTCAGCTTTGGGCAATGAACGAGTCAACTTCGTGTTTTTGGCTGATTGCTGACGGCTGAAAGCTGACAGCTTTGCTATTCGGCAATCGTCAATCAAAAATCGGCAATCCTCGAAGGAGGCACCCATGAGCGACATTACGCGGCACGACAATAGGCTCGGAGTGTGGGGGTGGTTAGGAGGTGGGCGTTGGGGCGTGGAGCGGTACGCCTACATCCTGCATCGCCTCAGCGGCCTGGGCATTCTCAGCTACTTCCTGATGCACATCGTCGTGACCAGCCTGCGCGCCTGGGGCATCTACCTGTGGGTTGAAGGCGGGTTCTTCCACCAGCCCATTTTCAAGTTCGGCGAATTCCTGGTTTATGCGGCTTTCGCTTACCACGCCTTTAACGGCATTCGCCTGGTGCTCGTGGAACTCGGATTCGCAGTCGGCCAGCCCATCGAACCGATTTATCCCTACAAGACTTCACTCAACGTCCAGCGGCCGCTGCTGATCTTGATGATGGTCTTGGCAGGCATTCTGCTTGTAGCAGGCGGCTACGAATTCCTGGGCCTTTGATCATTGCCGATTTTCGAGTTTCGATTTTCCAATTTCCGTTCTTGTTGGAGGTACGATGCGCGAGACAAAATACTGGACGTGGCACATGGCCGCGGGAGTGGTGATTCTCCTTCTGCTCGGCCTCCACATGCTCACCATGCACGTGGGGGGCATCACTCACTTGTTCGCCCCTCAAGGCGGCGAGGCCACCTCGAAGGCCAACAGCCTGTTTCGGGATAGCAGCCTGTTCTTCACGGTCACGTACATTCTCCTGCTCGCCGTGGCGCTCTATCACGGGCTTTACGGGCTGCGGACGATCCTGTTTGAGCTCACACTGAAGCCCGCCACGGAAAAAGCCCTTACCTTCGTTCTGCTGATCGCCGGCCTGGGATTGTTCGGATTGGGCGCTTGGGCCGCGGTTGCAGTGCACGCCGTCGCGGGCGCGGCAGCCGGGTAACCTTTGCTGATTGCTGATTGCCGATTTTCGATTTTCGCTATTCGATTTTCCAGTTTCCGCTTTGGGGAGGCATTGTCATGTCGGAAGCCAGCAAAGCCGTACGACAAATTAATTTTCACGTCGCGCGCTTCAATCCTGAAGTCGACCGCGCACCTTACGTGAAGACCTATCAGATCCCCGTGCGCGAAGGCATGACGGTGCTGGACGGTCTGCACTACATCAAGGATAACCTGGACCCTTCACTGGCCTGGCGTTATTCGTGCCGCATGGGAATTTGCGGTTCGTGCGGCATGCTGCTGAACGGGCGGCCCACGCTGGCCTGCAACACCCAGATCCTGCACATCGCGACCCAAGACCTTACGGTGGGGCCTCTCCCCAATTTCGACATCATCCGCGACTTGGTCCCCGACCTCGCGAGCATGTTTGAGAAACACCGCTCGCTGAAGCCTTATGTCATTCGCGCGGACGAAGCACAGATTGATGACCCGGGGGGGGAGTTCTACCAGTCACCGCAGGAGCTGGAGGCGTATCTCCAGTTTGCTTATTGTATCAAGTGCGGCTGCTGCATGGCCGCCTGTCCCACCCTGGCCACTGACGTGAGATACCTTGGGCCGATGCCGTTGTCTGCCGCCCAGCGGTATAACCGCGACACGCGTGACGATGGGCGGCGCGACCGCAACCTGCTCTCGGGCAGCGCGCACGGCGCTTTCCGCTGCCATTACGCCGGCGAGTGCTCGCGCGTCTGCCCCAAAGGTGTGGATCCGGCGAAGGCGATTCAGCATCTCAAGCGGCAGTTGGTGCTCGATTATCTTCACCTGGCTCGGCGGAAGAAACCCTGCTTGAAACTGTCCGGGCCCGGCCAGGGCAAGCCGCTCCCCAACATCCCTGCCGCGCCGGCAAAAACGGCGTGAGCACCTGGCACAGTCTCGCTTCTCCCTCAATGGAGGGTCGTGCGTTGCCAGCAATGAGGCGCAAAGAGCAACGATGAACGCGGAACGATGAATGATGAACTAGGAAAAACCGTTCATCGTTCATCATTCATAGTTCAGCATTCTCTTTTCTCTGCGCCTCCACGTTGAATTCTTTTTCTCCGCCACATGCGCGACAAGGACCGCATTATAGCGCCACACCGTCCTCAGTGTTTAATTGACAAGCAACCTCGACCCTGATAAATCGGGGCCCTACAACACGACCTAACAGGAGTCAACATGCCGACACCGGCCAATACCATTGAGAAGAACGCAGCACCCGCGACGCAACCCCCCAGCCCACCATCCGCGCTTAAGCGCTATTTGGCGTTGGATGCCTTTCGAGGCTTCATCATGCTGGTGCTGGCGGCTGAGGGGTTTGGTTTCCCCGAGCTCAGGAATGATCCCACTTGGGGCCGAGTCGCGCACTGGTTCATGCACGTCCCGTGGGCAGGCGGCGTCTTCTGGGACATGATCCAGCCCTCTTTCATGTTTATGGTGGGCGTGGCGATGCCGTTCGCCTTGGCGCGGCGGACGGAACTCGGCGCAACCTCGCGCGACAATTTTCGCCACGTGCTGGTGAGGGCGCTCCGCCTGATCCTGTTGAGCGAAATTCTGATCTGGGTGTCCGCCGGCCAGATCAAGCCCCAGTTGATCAACGTTCTTTCCCAGATTGCGTTCACCTACGTACTTTCCTACCTCATCATGCAGTGGCAGTGGCGGTATCAAGCAGTCACAGCCGTTGCGCTGCTGGCCGGTTGGACTGCTTTGCTCTTTCTCTTCCCCGGCCCCGACGGCCCCTTCTCCCCCCGCAATCACATCGGGCTGCGCGTGGACCGGCTGATCTTTCACTACGACTACGATCCAGCCTATTCCACCCTCAACTTCATCCCCAGCACGGTTTGGACGCTGGCGGGAGTGTGGGCCGGCCGATTGTTGATGGCGGGTAAATCGCACAAGGAGAACCTGACTAAACTGGGAGCGGGGATGGCGCTCTGCTTTGCGCTGGCCTTCACTTTGCGCCCCTGGATCCCTTTCATCAAACAACTCTGCACGGCCTCCTTCATCCTCTACAGCCTGGGCTGGGTGCTCTTCATGATGATCGGGTACTACGCGATAGTGGAAGTCCTGGGATTCCGGAAATGGACGTTTCCACTCGTCGTGGTGGGCATGAATTCAATCTTCATTTACTCCGTCAGCATGGTCCTCTTCGGATGGCTGGATCGAGCCGTCGGTGTCTTCACCTTTAACTATACCTTCGTCGGCACGCTCGCTCCGGTCCTGCAAGGATGCACCGTGCTGCTCGTGATGTGGTTTATGTGCTATTGGCTGTACAAGCGAAAGATCTTTTTCAAATTGTGAACGAGAGGTGACCCTATGCGGAAATGGACCCGCCGTGAAGTGTTGAAGAGCGGTGTCGCAGTTCCAGCCGGAATCGCCGCGGGCCTACCGGCGTCGGTTGCTGCGATTTCAAGTTCAAAGCCCGCGGCCGAAGAGCCTGCCACCGGTTCGTCGGCCATGCAGGCGGCCGGCGCGGATTCTCCGCGGCAGCGGCTGCTCATGGATTTTGGGTGGCGCTTCCACCTCGGCCACGCGTGCGACCCGGCCCGCGACTTCGGCTTCGATGGCCAGGGGGCTTTCGCAAAATCCGGGGACCTGTTTGAACCCTCCAAGGATAAGTTCGACGACAGCAAGTGGCGCGCCGTCGACCTTCCTCACGACTGGGCCGTAGAACTCGATTTCGTGAACGACCCGGAAACCGGCGATCACGGCTACAAGCCGCTGGGGCGGAATCATCCCGAAACCAGCATCGGATGGTACCGGCGAGTCTTCGAGGTCCCGGCAAGCGACCTCGGCAAACGCCTGTCCATCGAGTTTGACGGCGTCTTCCGCGACGCGATGGTGGCCCTGAATGGGCACTTCCTGGGAAGGAACCTGAGCGGCTACGCGCCCTTCCGTTATGACGTGACGGACTTCCTCAACTACGGCGGCAAGAACATTCTGGTCGTCCGCGTGGACGTCACGCAGGGCGAGGGCTGGTTCTACGAAGGCGCCGGAATTTATCGCCATGTATGGCTGGTGAAAACTCACGCGGTGCATGTGGGTCAGTGGGTAACGCAAGTGATCTCTGATGTCCGGCCGGGCGGGAACGCGGCCACGGTCACCATCTTGACAGACGTTGACAATGATAGTGATGCCGAGTCTGAGGCCAACGTCGTCGCCACGATCCAGGACGCCTCCGGGAAGTTAGTGGTTCGCACCTCTCCGCAACACATCGCAATCCCGCCTCGTTCCACCCGTGAGGTCAAGCAGCAAATCGAAGTGAGCAACCCGGTGCTCTGGTCGCTCGAGCAACCGCACCTCTATCGTCTGGTCACCACCGTCGAAGCGGGCGGCGTGGTGGTGGACCGCGACGAGACGCCCTTCGGCATTCGCACCCTCCGATTCGATCCCGACCACGGCTTTTTCCTGAACGGCCAGCCGGTGAAGATCCAAGGGATGTGCAACCACCAGGACCACGCGGGCGTAGGTTCCGCGCTTCCCGACCGCATCCAGTACTACCGCATCGAGAAGCTCAAAGCGATGGGCGTGAACGGTTATCGAACCTCGCACAACACGCCCACGCCGGAGCTGCTGGACGCTTGCGACCGGCTGGGAATGCTGGTGATGGACGAGACGCGCACGATGTCATCGAGCCCTCACGCGCTGCACGAGCTCGCGGCCATGATTCGCCGCGACCGCAACCATCCCAGCGTCATCATTTGGTCGCTCGCGAACGAGGAACCCGACCAGGGGACCGAGCGCGGGGCGCGCATCGTTGCCTCGATGAAGCGCCTGGCGCGCCGCCTCGACCCCAGCCGCCCGGTCACCACCGCCATGGACGACGCTTGGGGCCAGGGCGTTTCCGCGGTCGTGGACGTGCAAGGATTCAATTACAAGCACGGCAAGGAGATTGACGCCTTCCACCAGAAATTTCCCCAGCAGCCGACCATCGGCACGGAAACCGGAAGCACCGTCTCCACCCGCGGCATCTACGCCAACGACAAAGAGCAAGGATACGTGAGCGCTTACGACTTGAACTTTCCCGAGTGGGCGGCAACCGCGGAAACCTGGTGGACCATCTACGCCACGCGGCCTTTCCTGGCCGGAGGCTTCTGCTGGACCGGATTCGATTATCGTGGAGAGCCCACGCCTTACCGGTGGCCGTGCATCAACTCGCATTTTGGAATCGTGGATACCTGCGGTTTCCCCAAGGACGATTTTTATTATTATCAGGCCTGGTGGACCGACAAGCCGGTGCTGCACTTGTTCCCGCACTGGGACTGGCCCGGCAAAGAGGGAGAGGAAATTGATGTCTGGTGCCACAGCAATCTCGATAAGGTCGAATTGTTTTTGAACGGCGCGAGCCTCGGGACCCAGGAAGTGAAGCGCTATTCGCACGTGGCCTGGAAGGTCAAGTACGCGCCGGGTACCATTGAGGCGCGGGGTTACAAAGGCGGGCAACAGGTCTTGGTTTCGAATCGCGAAACCACCGGGGGGCCCGTCAAGATCGCTCTCCGCCCCGACCGGCAAAGCATTCAGGCGGATGCCGAGGATGTTTCGCTCGTCGAGATCCAAGTGCTGGATCAGCAGGGCCGGGTGGTGCCCGTCGCGGACAACGAGATCACCTTCCAGTGCTCCGCGGGGGGCAAACTCATCGGCGTGGGGAATGGCAATCCCAGCAGCCACGAGCCGGATAAGGCCGACAGACGCCGGGCATTTAACGGGCTTTGCATGGCCATCGTCCAGTCCACCCGCGCGCCCGGCGAGATACGTCTGCAAGCTTCTTCCCCGGGACTCGAGCCCGCCACGCTCGTGATCGAAAGCCGTAATGCTGTGCCCCGCCCCAGCGTGTGAGGATTTGTGATTTGTGATTGGTGATTGGAAGAAAGCCGTCAGTTGTCAGTGGTCAGTTGTCAGTCGAAAAAAAGATTCAACGCGGAGGCGCAGAAAGCAACGATGAACGCGGAACGATGAACTGGGAAAAATCGTTCATCGTTCATCATTCATAGTTCAGCATTATCTTGTCTCCGTGCCTCTGTGGTGACCAAGATGAAACTCCGCCGTACTTCTTCGCGGGGTTCTCCTGCGGCGTTATAATGCGGAACATGTCCGGTCTGCGGCGATGGGTTCTGTCGGACCGGTTTTCTCGCCACTTGCCGAGAAGGGCCGCAGAGTTTCTGGAAAGCGAAACCCTGCGCTCGTGACCACCTTTGGCCTCGGGTGGGCCTCAGCCGTGGACGTACCGAAGGCCGTAGAGCCACTTGTTTCCGCTGTAGAGGGGGATGCGTCGCCTCACTTCGGCCTTCTGCCAGATCTCTTGGCCTCCCCCCGTGTAAGGGCAGACGGCAGTTACGACATCACCCACGCCCAGCCTCATCTGCAGGCAGACGGAGATTCCGCCCTTCGACACATCCTCAGTCTTTACAATGTCCGCCTCACCCTCGCGATTCCGAATCAGGGCCGGGAGTTTCAGCGCCACTCGTTTATGCAAGCGCCTCTCTCTTTTCCCGTCCCATTCCTCCAGCAGGGGCGCCGGAGCAACCTTCCCGGACGGGGGGACAGCCTTCGGTCGTCGCTCTACGTCCGCATATATCCAGGTCGTAAGTTCGCCGCAATGATCGCAAAGCTGCTCCAGTCTGCCCACGGAATCCAGCATCGAGACTTCCGTCAGAGTCAGGACGCGGAGAGCTTGCTTCTTGCAGCCTTCACATTCCAGCAACCCGCTCGCCTTCTCTCCTCCGGGCCCGATCGGGGGCGGAAAGTCAATTTCCCACAAGGTCCGGTCTCTATCTAAACACTCCATCCCCCACTCGGTGACGTTGCCGCGCTCGAAACGCACCGACCCGATCACGCGAAAATCCGCTTCACGCAAGTTCTCCAGGTTAATGATTCGAACGGTCTCGTCCGGGCCAATCGGGTGCTTCAAACCGATCAGAGCTCCATCGCGGTTCACGAATATCGTGTGAGTATCCTCACTGAATTGAGGCACACTCCCGCCGAAACAGAGGACGCGGACCGGAATCTCCAGCATGATCCGCTCCGTGCGCCTGCCGAACAGTTCGTCCGAGTTGTTGTCGAATTCGCGCATTTCCACCCATTGAATCGGCAAATCGTATTTCGAACTTGAGTCTAGAAAAGCGTCGCGTATCGGGTAGGTAGCGCAGAGTTTCGGTTTTTGAAGCTCTGCGACACTCCTTCGCGGGGTTCCCGCGCGGCGTTATAATGCGGCTCATGCCCCGCCTGCTGCGATGGGTTCTATCGGACCGGTGTTTCTTCACCTATTGCCGAGATGAACCGCCCCGGTAGCCATTGATCGGGTTGGGTGAGCTCAGGCTCGATGAAGGTTTGCCATGCCACCTCGCGGACCCTACCCAGCAGGGGCCGGCACGAGCGGGTGAAAGTCATTTGTACGTACAGCGATATTGACATCTTCGACGGGTGCGAATATCCTGTGAAGGTCGTGGGCCCGTGCGATTTGAATGGGACGAAGACAAGAACCGGCAAAACCTCCGCAAGCACGACGTTCGCTTCGAAACCGCGAGGCTGGTTTTCGACGATCCCTACGCGGTGACACAACGCGACATCACGTGTAACGCTGAGGAACGCTGGATAACGGTTGGAGCCATCGGGCCAGGTTCCGTGCTCCTGGTCGTGCATACCTATTATGAAAAAGATAACGAAGAGGTTATTCGAATCATCTCGGCTCGCGCCGCCGCGTCTCAGGAAAGGAGCGCCTATGCGGAAAGTCAGCAGGGAGCAGAGGCGAGACATCGCCGCCATCGCAGCAAAAAGGGACGAGGACATTGATTTCTCCGATGTTCCTCCAGTGGTGGATTGGTCCGGAGCCGAAATCGGCAAGTTCTATCGGCCGGTGAAGAAACCGGTCACCATGCGTTTGGATGCTGACGTCATCGAATGGCTGAAATCCGACGGGCGGGGTTATCAAACGAGAGCCAATGGGCTGCTGCGACACGCCATGCTTCATCATACGAAACGAATGCGTTTTGCCAAGCACGACCGAGTGCCGCGCCTGGGCAAGGTCAGCCGGTAGGCGAACCGCAGAGTTTCAAAAAGCGAAACTCTGCGCTACCAACTGCCAGCCCGAGAGGTCTTATGTCGCTGAGATTGAGGTTCGTCTGCTTGCTATCCTTCATCGTGTTGCTCGGTTTGGGTGGCTCGATGCGGAACGGATTGCTGGCTCGTGCGCCGAGCCGCCCTGCCGCCTCTGCTCCCGCTCCCCGCGAGCGCGTCGATCTGCTGATATTTGCGCCTCATCCCGATGATGAGACGCTGTGCTGCGCCGGGGTCATCCTGCAAGCCGTGGCGCGGGGCAAGACCGCGAAAGTCGTGGAGTTCACCAGTGGCGACGGGTTTCCCGCCGCGGCCGCCGCGCTCACCAGCAAGCCCATTGAAAAGCTTACGCCCGCAGACTTCCGGGAACTTGCGCGCCGGCGCGAGATGGAGGTTGCCAACGCCATCGCGAAACTCGGGATGAAGCCCCACGATTTGATCCTGCTGGGCTATCCTGACTCCGGGCTGGATTATCTCTATCACCACCCAGGCAAGACGCCTTACCGGCAGAAATTCACCGACGCGACCCAGACTTATGCCATCGTGCAGCAGGACTATCACGCGGCCATGCACGGCGCCCCGGCGTTCTACACCCGCGCCGCGGTTCTGGCTGACGTGGTGGAGTTGATCAAGTCGCTCGCCCCGAGTGAGATTTACGTCACCAGCCAGTTCGACGGCCACCCCGATCACCAGGCGGCATACTGGTTCGTGCGCGAGGCCGTGGCCGCGGCGAGTTATCACGGCGAGTTCTACACTTACCTGAACCATGCGGGGCCGGGCGCTGAAAACGAGTGGCCGTGGCCGCACGCCATTACCCCTCTCCTGCCCTTCGCCGCCCATCAGTTCAAGGGCGAGCAGATTCCTCAGGGCTTGCCTTGGCCGCCGCCCCGGCGCGTGCCCCTTACACCGGACCAGGCGCAAAAGAAACTCGAGGCCATTCGCGCCCATCTCTCGCGTGAAAGCGCCGCATCGAAGAAGCTGATGCCAGACGAGCGGGATTTCCTTGAGTCCTTTGTGAAATCCGAAGAGGTCTTCTGGCCGGGCGGGAAGAAGTCGCCAGCGTTCCGTCGGTAGCACGACTGCTGAACGGGACCTGTGGACCGAAGAGGAACCGCAGAGTTTCAAAATGCGAAACTCTGCGCTACTACGGGCTCTCGGGAGTCAATGGTCTTAAGGAGGCACTTATGTGCCGATCAAACAGGGTGCTCGCGATTGTGCTCGGGTTTTCCATCCTGGTCTGGTCGTTAGACGATAATCCTATCCTTGCCGCCGAGACATCCACTAATCCGGAGCTAATCAGGCAAGAGATCATCCAGTACGGAGTGGGCGCAAATCTAAAGGTACGACTGGTTGACGGGAAGAAGCTAAAAGGGTCGCTGGTCTTTCTCGCAGAAGATGGATTCGAGCTGCGACCCAAGCCCCAGGAACCTTCAACCCACGTCGCCTATAGCCAAGTGACCGAAGTCAAACCGACCAAGCTCCTCTACCGGGCGAAAGGTCAGACGGACGCCGTCGAGGCCCGCCGGACCGTGCTGGGCCTGGGAGTCGGTCATCACATCCAGGTCAAGACCACCACGGGCCAGGAATATCACGGGAACATCCAGAGGATCGACACCGACACCTTCACGATGCTGCCCGACCGCCAGACCTCGCCGGTGCAGATTGCGTTTTCACAGGTCCAGTACGTCGAGCAGAACCTCAGCAAGGTTGCGCAAATTGCGATTGCTGTCGTTGTGGTAGCAACGATTGCCATAGTAGTGCTGGTGGTCGTCTACGTGCACGCCATCGACAAGTCTTTTTAGGAACCTTTCGGTTTCCCCCGGCGCAGGGGGATAATCGCCCATTACTGCAAGCCGCTCCCTTGGCAGGCATCAGCGGCACTTTGTTTCGGGGGTCCGGTGTGGCGCTATAATGCGGCGGATGTCTCCGCCGGTCGGGCGATCCGTCCCCGGACGGGTCGGCAGATCCTTCCACCGACGGACTGCGGCGATGGGTTTTGTCGGACCGCTTCTTACTCCCTACTCGCCGAGAGGAATTGTCATTCCGAGTCCCTCGCTGTCATTCCCGGCCCCTCGCTGTCATTCCGACTCCGAGCGGAGCGAAGGGGAGGAATCTCGCTCTGTCCGCTCGGGATAAACTCCGCGAGGAATCTCGCTCTGAAAATAGAGCCGGTAGCCCAGAGGAATCGCAGAGTTTCAAAAACCGAAACTCTTCGCGACCTGCTAAACGACGAAGCAGCTCATCTTGCGCGTAGGCCCAGAGCACAGGAGAAGCCGTTCTGAATAGGCTTGTGCTCTCAGCATGATTTCGCCGCCTTTGCCTGCCCCCTCTCCTGATACAATCCCCCGGCAATACGCGAGGGAGAGATCCCATGTCCATCATCGAAGCGGTTCGGCTGAGGGCAAGAGGTTGGAAGATCGCGGGGCGGCTACTCGCCGGGCTCGGGTGCGTGTTCGCCATCGGCCTTGTGGGCACCGCCGCGCCACAACAGACCGCGCCGGGCAAGGCTGAAGGTCGTCTCCAGGTGGAAATCTTCGATCGCGCCATGGGCCAGCCGGTGAATGCGCGCTGTTACCTGACGGACGCGGCGAACAAGTTCTGGGCGCCGGCGGGCGCGCCCCAATACCACAAGCCGCCTGAGCAGCACTTCATTGCCGCGGGGAAATTCGAGATTTCATTGCCGCCGGGCCGCTACAAACTGGAAGTTGAGCGGGGGTTGGAATATCGCACCGTGATTCGCGTGTTTAAGATTGCGCCGGGAGCGATACACCAGGAGAAGATCGAGCTCGAGCGCTGGATCAACATGAACGCGCGCGGGTGGTACTCGGGCGACCTGCACAACCACCGCCCCTGGCGCGAGATGCCGGCTCTGCTCCTGGCCGAGGATTTGAACCTGGCGCCGACCTTGACGCAGTGGGTGTGGGAGAACGATATGAACGCCACGGCGCCGCCCGCCTCCGAAGCCGGTCCGGCCGTTCACGTAGTGGACGCGACGCATGCGTTCTCGGTTTACGACACGGAAATCGAGCGGTTGAAAGACGGGCCGGGCGCTGTGGACCTGGTGGGCCTCCGCGCGCCGCTGGAATTCCATGGCTACCTCGTTTCCCCGCCCAACACGGTCTTTGCCGAGGAAGCGCGCCGGCAGGGCGGCTACGTGGACGCGGAGAAGATCACCTGGCGCGACGCGGCGGCGCTGGTGGCGCTGGGCGACGTGGACTTCGGCGGCCTCGTCTATAACCACTTCAACCGTCACGGCGTGGAAACCGAGACGGGGCCGTGGGGGATGATTCCCAAGGAGAATCCCGAATACGAAACGCCCGCCGGCATGGCGCGCTGGGCGATGAGCGTCTATTACCGCTTCTTGAATTGCGGCTTTCGGCTGGCGGCATCGGCGGGAAGCGCCTCGGGCGTGAAGCCCAGCCCGCTGGGATTCGAACGCGTGTACGTGCACCTGCCGGGCGAATTCAGTTACGACGAGTGGTTTCGCACCCTCAAGCAAGGACGAAGTTTCGCGACCAACGGGCCCATGCTTTTCCTCGACGTCAATGGGAGCGAGCCGGGGGACACGATTCAGCTTCCGGGCCGGGCGGGCTCAGGCCCATCGCCAGCACGGAAGCTGAAAGTCCACGTCGAGGCAAGCTCCGCGGGGCCGCTCGACCGCGTCGAGGTGGTGTGGAAAGGCAAGGTTGTGAAAAGCGTTTCGCCGCGCCATAACGCGACGCACGCCGAGGCGGAGTGTGAGTTGGAATTGAAGGAGACAGGCTGGGTGGCGGCGCGCGCTTTCGAGAAGCCTGCGGCGTCCATTCGCTTTGCGCATACCAGCCCCGTCTATGTGCAGGTCGGCAGCGGACGCGGGATCGTCCCCGAAGACGCGAAGTTCTTCCTCGACTGGATCGACCGCGAGATGAAATTCTACCAGGGCTATTCGGGGTTCCGCAGCGAGCCGGACCGCCAGGCCATGCTCGAAATGTACCGCAAGGCTCGAGCCGTATACGAGCCGTTAGCGAAGCCCTAAGCTGACGTCGCGCGCGTGGGGAGCGGGGTAGCGCAGAGCTTCAAAAAACGAGAGTTTGCGCTACGCTGTCTGCCGGGGCAGTCCATACACAGCCGCTGGGCGGGTTATGAAGGCCGCAACGAGGCCGAGCATATTGGGACTTAACTAAGAAGCTCACGGGGAAGGGAGCGATGCATGAGAAGCAATCCGGAAACACACCCCAAGGCATTGAAACAGTCCCTTGCGCTGATGGCATCAATAGTGGGGATAACGACCCTCCTGAGCTTTGGAGCGCCGGACGCGCCGCGGCTGGCGGCCCAGACATCCGAGGCGCAAGCCCATTTCACATTCCCGGATACGCCCGCGGCCAAGCAACTCCAGGCATGGCTGGCTGCGTTCAACAGTGGCGATCGGGCCACCCTTCGGGCCTTCGTGGAGAAAGTCATGCCCCAGGACGCGCCCCCGAACTTCGTCGAAGAGACAATCGAGATGCGGAAGCAGTTTGGGGGTATCGATTTCCAGAAATCGGATACATGAGATCGCAGGGACTCGGTGGTGGCTCCCAAACACCGATACGCTGCCCTATCGCGGAACCTCGGCCGGTGGCGGTTACTCAACGGTTGGGGATCTGCTACGGTTCGCCAACGCCCTGTTGAGCCACAAATTGCTGAACGCCGACTCTACGGAATTACTGATGACCGGGAAAGTCGAGGCAGGGGGCGGCGGCAAATATGCGTATGGGTTTGACGATGAACGGGACAAGGATGGAAACGGCTGGGTGGGCCACGGTGGCGGCGCTCCGGGTATGAACGGCGATTTGAGGATCTACCCCAAGTCCGGCTATGTGGTTGCTGTGCTGGCGAACCTGGACCCGCCGGCGGCGCAGCAGATCTCAGAATTTCTCGACAATCGGCTACCAGGGGGAGAGTAGAGCTCGCATCGTTGCCTATCTATTGAGCCGAGAAGAACTCCCCTGCCTTGCGCCTTCCGCCTTCTGCTCTTCTAGGGCTGCCAAGTCGTAGTGAACTTGCTCCCATCCCAGTAACGGATGTCCCGCAGGCCGGCATCTTCTCGGGCACGATCTAAAGGCTTGTTGAGCACACCTCGCGCCAGAAGCGTGTCATATTCGGAGACATACTCATCCAACACTTCGGCGGTTTGAAGGCGGAATTTGGCATCCAAATTGTAGGAGACCGTGGCGGAGACGCCGCTGCTTGTATCGCCCTCCTGCACGACGACCTCCACGTCTCCATCTTGGCGCACCCAAATCTGTTCAACATAGGAGCGTGAATTCAAGACGCGGCCGAGCGGGGCCCGTGGGAATACCAGATAGGCCAAGGGCGCGCCCGGCGGACAGTTCTGGCAGCGGTATTGTTCCTGGGTCGCCGGGGCGCTCCCTCCCGGAGAGTCAAAGTCCAGGACCGAAAGTGCGGCGCTGGAAGTTTCCTGGTTGGTCCCTCCCGCCAACAGCACGCGACGCCCTCCGAGCGTGGCCTCTGCCAGGACTGTAATGTGGCCGTGATGCCAGTATTCCGCGAGCACGCGGCCAGACGGATCCAGCTTCGCAACCACGCCCGGCCACCAGGGGGCATGATGCGCAACAGCCCAAACCGGCCGAGGGCCTCCGTGGGGCGCCTGTGACACCTGAAAGAAATCGACGGAGTAGGGGGGATCGTAAGTGTCGTCCCCGAATCGCATGATTTGTGTGGGACGATACTCCCAGCGCTTTCTGCCCACGCTATCGAAGCAGGCCAAGTATCGACTGGCAACGGCCTCAACCGGTCCGACGGGGTAAGGGATCAGAAGCATCTCCGGCTTGCTGTCCCGGTCCAGGTCCTCCAGCCTGGCCTTCTGCGCCTCCGGCTTTGTTTCGTGAAGGCCATAGATATGTTGGTTCAGCGAATACTCAAACGTGTGCTCCCACAATTGGCGGTGGGAGGCATCATAAACAATCAGGCTTTTGCCTTGGATCTCAAACGATTCCGGGACGGGCGCCGACCACACCATATAACGGGTGACAAGGACCGCGGCAATTATCATCACTGTCAGGATCAGCCCGCCCAGTTGCCACCGCCGGCGTAACAGCAGTGGTAAGCGCTGAGTGAGGGGCAACGAATCTCTTGCCACTCCCGCTTGAACCCTGGTCCCTGTAGCCTGTCCCCCATTCCCTGCCGCCGGACTCCCGACTCCCGATTCTCGCCTCCCGGCTTCCGTTTCCCCAACCCCAGATCCCGAATCCGGAGTCCCTGCTCCTGCCAGCCAGTCGTCAATCTCCTGAGCGTACGCAAACACCCGTCCGCGCTTCCCGCCGGGAACGCGATGCACGGGCATGCCATGCTCCGCCCAGCGCATGGCGGTGCGTATATCGCGGCCGACATGCTCCGCAATCTCCTTCCAGGACTCCAGCGTGCCGTTGTGTTGGTTCTGATTCCCAAGCATGTTGCCAGCTCCCTGGACACTTTGTCCTAGGATTAGTCAGAGTGTCGGAATCTGTCGTACATTGTCATATGCTGACTCTTGCGCAAGCCTACGCCTTTTCTTACAACTTAACAAGCTGAGACAGCGTCCCAGCACCGCCGAAGTGTCCGCGCGCCCGGAGGGCCGAGCCCCCTCGCCTTAGTCCTTCGAACTCTGATTGAGGTGTGCCATGAAAACCAACCGTGTTTGCGTGTGGGTAGTCGTAGTGTCTTGCCTTTGCACTGGCGGCCTGCTCGCGCAGCAGACAGATTCCAATTCGGCGACGTCTACCCCTAATCTTCCCGCAGCTTCGCAGTCCGTCCCTCGGATGATCATGTTCAATGGGACGGTGAAGGACCTGACCGGCAAACCCTTGACGGGGCCGGTGGACCTGAGTTTCGCCATCTACAAGGAACAGACGGCTGCCGAACCTCTCTGGCAGGAGAGCCAAACCCTGAATGTTGACGAGCAGGGCCATTACACGGTGCTGCTCGGGGCAATGCAGCAGGAAGGCTTGCCCGTCGAGCTGTTCACCACCGGCGAAGCCCGCTGGCTGGGAGTCAGTGCCGGCAAGCTGGCTGAGCAGCCCCGCACCCTGCTGGTCAGTGTGCCCTATGCACTGAAGGCTGGGGACGCCGAGACCCTGGGCGGCAAGCCGGCATCGGCTTATGCATTGGCGCAGCCTGGCGGGGGTTTAACGACTGCCGGTACCGCGACGGCCTTGAGCGGCGTTCCGACCGCCGACTTGGCCTTGCCTGCGCAACCCAAGAGCGGGCTGAACCCTAACGTGGCCGGCACAGGCGTGCAGAATTATATCCCGCTGTGGACCGACAGCGCGGGCACGCTGGGCAATTCGGTGATCTACCAGAGTTCGGGGTTGGTGGGGATTGGGACGACGACTCCCGGCGTGGCGCTGGACGTGTCCGGCGCCAGCGCGGGCTTACGGCTGCGTGGAACGGGGACGCACCAATTGACCGTAACCGGGGCAACGAGCGGGCGGCTGGGGCAGGACGCGGCCGGGTTCTTCTTCTCCTCCGACACCAACGGTGCCTCTATCCGCTTCGGTACGAATAACGGCTCGGGACACGAGTGGATGCGGATCACCAGCGCGGGCAATGTGGGCATCGGGACGACCACGCCCGCCCAAAAGCTGGACGTGGCCGGCAATGTCAATTCGAGCGGGAATGTGACCGCCGCCGGCAGCGTCACAGCCGCCTCGTTCGCGGGCGGTGGCGCGGGCTTGACGGGCTTGAACGCGAGCAACCTAGCCAGCGGTACGGTGCCGGGAACCGCGCTGACCGGGACCTATAACATCAACATCAGCGGCAATGCCGCCACAGCGACGAACGCTCTGGCCCTGGGAGGGTTGGCATCCTCAGCTTTCGAGCAGGTGGCCAACAAGAACGCCGCCAGCGGTTATGCGGGCCTGGATAGTTCCTCGCGCCTCGCCAAGGCCCAGGCCCCTTCGGCAACCGCGTACAAGGACGCGAGCAACGCCTTCACTACTGGAACGCAGGATCTGAGCGCCGCTACCGCCACTTTGCCGGTGAAGTCGGTTCTCTCGGCCAGCGCTCCCTCTTCCTGCACGGCCAGCAAGGAACTGCTGATCAAGACCGACGCCACGGCGGGCCAGCAGTTGTTCATCTGCAACGGCAGCGGGAATGGCTGGACCCTCGTGGGAGATGGGAGCGGAGGAGCGGGAGTCACGAGCTTCAACAGCCGCACCGGGGCGGTCTCGCCGGCCACCAATGACTACGCCTTCAGTCAGATCAGCGGGACGGTGGGCTCCACGCAGTTGAGTGGCACCTACTCGAACGCCCTGACGTTGTCGAGCTCTTCGAACAGCTTCACGGGCAGCGGGGCCGGGCTGACCGGCCTGAGCGCCAGCAACTTGGGCAGCGGCACGCTTCCTGACGGCCGACTGAGCGGCACCTACACCGGGGCGCTGACGTTGTCGAACGCCTCGAACAGCTTCACGGGCAGCGGAGCCGGGCTGACGGCCCTGAACGCCAGCAACCTGTCGAGCGGGACGGTTCCCAGCGCCCGGATCAGCGGGACGTACAGCAACGCCCTGACGTTCAGCAGCGCCTCGAACAGCTTCACGGGCAACGGCGCGGGACTGACCAATGTCAACGCGGACACGCTCAACGGTTTATCTGCCACCAGCTACGCCACGCTGGGTGCGAACACCTTTGTCGGCAGCCAAATTATTACCGGCGACCTGGCGCTAACTGGCTCGATAAACAGCGGCCTCCGCGTTGAGAGCACCAGTGGCGTTCCAAATGTGGTTGGAGGATTCAGTGGCAATAGTACAACCAGCGGAGTCGAAGGGGCCGCGATCGGTGGTGGTGGCGGGGGTGGGATCCCCAATCGTGTTACCGATAGCTTTAGTACGGTCGCCGGGGGCCAAGGCAATGTGGCTGGAAACGACTCAGGCAGCACCGGAGATGCGGGGGTCGCCACAGTGGGTGGAGGGTGGGACAACACCGCCAGCGCAGCCTATTCAACCGTCGCCGGGGGTGACCATAACATCGCTAGCGGGTACTGGGCAACGGTCGGGGGAGGCCGGGCCAACACTCCCAGCGGAAATGGAGCGACGGTTAGTGGAGGCCGTGTAAATAATGCCAGCGGGGATGACAGTATGATCGCCGGTGGATACAATAACACTTCACAGGGAATACGGAGTTTCGCTGCGGGAACTCAAGCTAAAGCGCTGCACAATGGCTCTTTCGTGTGGGGCGATTCCACGGTGGCTGACGTCTCCTCCACCGACATTAACCAGTTCGTCGTGCGGGCAACAGGTGGAGCATTTTTCTCTAACAACCTGACCGCTGGCCATTTCTTCGGTGACGGCTCCGGCCTGACCAACGTTACCGCCAGCACGGCCACAGACCTGACTTGCACGGGCTGCGTGTCGCCACCCGAGGTGAGCTTCAGTTACGCGGGCAGTTCGAGCCAAGGCGGCGCGGCCACCAGCGCCCTCACGGCAGACACCGCGACCACGGCGACTTCGGCAACCACGGCCGCGACGGCGACCAACGCTCTGGCCCTGGGAGGGTTGGCATCCTCAGCTTTCGAGCAGGTAGCCAACAAGAACGCAGTCAGCGGTTATGCCGGCCTGGATAGTTCTTCGCGCATCGCCAAGGCGCAGGCCCCATCGGCAACCGCGTACAAGGACGCGAGCAACGCCTTCACCACTGGAACGCAGGATTTGAGCGCCGCTACCGCCACTTTACCGGTGAAGTCGGTTCTCTCAGCCAGCGCTCCCTCTTCCTGCACGGCCAGCAAGGAACTGCTGATCAAGACCGACGCCACGGCGGGCCAGCAACTGTTCATCTGCAACGGCAGCGGGAATGGCTGGACCCTCGTGGGCGATGGGAGCGGAGGAGCGGGAGTCACGAGCTTCAACAGCCGCACCGGGGCGGTATTGCCGGCGACCAATGACTACGCCTTCAGTCAGATCAGCGGGACCGTCGGTTCCACGCAGTTGAGCGGCAGCTACTCGAACGCCCTGACGTTGTCGAGCTCTTCGAACAGCTTCACGGGCAGCGGGGCCGGGCTGACCGGCCTGAGCGCCAGCAGCCTGAGCAGCGGCACGCTCCCCGACGCCCGACTGGGCGGCACCTACACAAGCGCTCTGACGTTAAACAACGCCTCGAACAGCTTCACAGGCAGCGGGGCCGGACTGACCGGCCTGAGCGCCAGCAGCCTGAGCAGCGGGACGCTTGGCGACGCGCGACTGAGCGGCACCTACACAAGCGCGCTGACGTTAAACAACGCTTCGAACAGCTTCACGGGCAGTGGGGCCGGGCTGACCGGCCTAAGTGCCACCAGCCTGTCGAGCGGCACGCTCCCCGACGCCCGACTGAGCGGCACCTACACAAGCGCGCTGACGTTAAACAACGCTTCGAACAGCTTCACCGGCAACGGGGCCGGGTTAACCACTCTCACCGCAGCCAACATCAGCTCGGGAACGGCAGGCATCAGCATCAGCGGCAATGCGGCCACGGCGACCAACGCGACCAGTGCGACAACGGCGACCACGGCAACCAACGCAACTCAGTTGGGAGGCGTAGCGGCCTCCGGGTATCCCCAGCTGGCCACCGCCAACACTTATACTTCCGGTAAGCAGACGTTCGTAGCCTCGACAACTAGCGCGGCGACGCTCAACCTCCCGAGCGGCGTGGCACCAACCACGCCGGCCACTGGGGATTTCTGGAATCTGTCAGGAATCCTAAAGTTCTATGATGGCTCGCACACGAATTCGCTCACGACGATTCAGGCGGCCCCGACCAGCGGGCACCTGGCGGTCTGGAGCGGGACGGCGGGCCTACTTGCGGATGGCGGCGCGGCGGCCACGGGTACGGTGAGCAGTGTGGGTCTGGTAGGAACGGCCAATCAGATCACCGTGACGGGAGCCTCGCCAATCACAACGTCAGGCTCCTGGACGCTTAGCTTTCCGAGCGGCGGGGTCACGCTGCCGGGGACCACTACGGGAACTTTCAGCGGCAGCCTGACCGGCAACGTGACGGGCAATGTGAGCGGGAGTTCTGGAAGCACGAGCGGCAACGCGGCCACGGCCACGGGACTAGCGGCGACCCCAACACAGTGCGGTAGCAACAACTGGGCCACCGGCATAGCAGCCAGCGGGGCGGCAAATTGCTCGCAGCCAGGGTATAGCAACCTGAGCGGAACTCTGCCCAACGCGGCGCTGAGCGGCACGTACTCGACGAATGCCGTAACGCTGAGCAATGCGAGCAACAGCTTTACGGGCAGCGGCGCCGGGCTGACCGGCCTGAGCGCCAGCAGCCTGAGCAGCGGGACGCTTGGCGACGCGCGACTGGGCGGCACCTACACAAGCGCTCTGACGTTAAGCAACGCTTCGAACAGTTTTACAGGCAGCGGCGCCGGGCTGACGGCCCTGAACGCTAGCAACCTGGGCAGCGGCACGGTACCCAGTGCGAGGATCAGCGGGACATACAGCAACGCTTTGACCCTCAGCAGCGCTTCGAACAGCTTTACAGGCGACGGCACGGGGCTAGCGAATGTCAGCGCAACGACCGCCGCGACAGCAACGAATGCCCTGGCGCTGGGCGGGGTGGCGCCGAGTGGCTACGCGACCGTCGGCGCCAACAGCTTTGCCGGGACTCAGACGATCAGCAGCGGTGACTTGTCCGTCGGCAGTGGTGACATTTCCCTGCCCCCAACCACGGGCGCCAGCGCCGGGGTCATCTATCTGGGTGGCAGGACATTCATCCATTCCTACGGCAGCTCGAACACCTTTGTAGGTCCCGACTCGGGGAACTTCACATCCACGGGCGTCGGCAATACCGCCATCGGCAATGGAACGCTGCAATACGACACCGAGGGCAGATTCAATGTGGCCGTCGGCCACGTGGCCCTCCAGGCCAACAGCACAGGCAGCGGCAACACGGCCCTGGGCCATGTGGCGCTCGAGCACAACACCACGGGTGGTGCAAATACCGCGACCGGCGAGTACGCGCTGTGGAAAAACACCTCGGGCTATGACGATACCGCCAGCGGCGTCAACGCGCTTGCTTCCAACGATGGCGGCATCGGCAATACCGCCGACGGCTTCAGCGCGCTCGGGTCCAACACAGGGGGCAACTACAACACTGCCCTCGGTCATAACAGCGGCATTTACAACACCACGGGATCATACAACACCTTCATCGGCATGTCCGCGGGGGTAGACTCCAGCCACGTTGATCTGACCAATGCCACCGCCATCGGCGCTTATGCGACGGTGTCCCAGAGCAACTCGCTCATACTGGGAGGGACGGGCTCATATGCCGTTAATGTCGGCATCGGCACGAACGCGCCGGGGCAGAGGCTCACGGTCGCAGGTACAGTGGAAAGCACCTCGGGTGGCTTCAAGTTTCCCGATGGAACCACACAGGCCACGGCTTCAACAGGCGGCGGCACGGCCACGGACCTCACCTGCACGACCTGCGTGTCTTCTTCGGAAGTGGACTTCAACTACGCGGGCAGCAGCTCGAAGGGCGGAGCGGCCGCGAACGCTCTGTTGCTGAACGGCCTCGCGTCCTCCGCCTTCCAAGCCGCAGGCAGCTACGCCATCCTGGGCGCCAATGCCTTTACCGCCAATCAGACCGTCAGCGGCACCGTATCTGCAACTTCCTCGGCGAGCGGGGCAACGGCGATCTACGGCCAGGCGACCAATGTCTCGGCCTCGAACACGGGCGTACATGGTCGCGCCGACGGTGACGGCGGTGTGGGCGTATACGGCGAAGCGCACAACGGAGCCTCCGCCGCGGGCGTCTGGGGATACAGCACCAGCGGTTGGGCCGGGGATTTCAGCGGCAATGTGAACATCAGCGGGAGTCTTTCGAAGGCGGGCGGCTCGTTCAAGATTGACCACCCGCTCGATCCCGCCAACAAATATCTGTCCCACTCCTTTGTCGAGTCGCCCGACATGAAGAACGTTTACGACGGAGTGACGACACTCGATGACATGGGCGAAGCTGTCGTGGAGCTTCCGGAGTGGTTCGAAGCGCTGAATGAGAATTTCCGTTATCAATTGACCCCCATCGGCGGCCCGGCGCCAAACCTCTACATCGCCAGGAAGATCGCTCAGAATAGATTCAAAATCGCCGGTGGTACTCCGGGTCTGGAAGTTTCCTGGCAGGTCACAGGCACTCGGCACGATGCTTGGGCCAACGCTCACCGCATCCCGGTCGAGTCTGAAAAGTCCGCCACGGAGAAGGGCCATTACCTGCATCCCGACCTCTACGGCGCCTCCGAGGAGAAAGGCATGAGCTGGGCGCACCATCCCGAACTGATGGAGAAGATGGGAGAAGGAAAAGCTCAGCCGAAGTGATGGGCCGCATCCCGACGCGGTCTCCGGACCGCGAGCCGAAAGTTGCGAAGGGGGAGAAGACTCATGAGCCCGCGAACAGATCGATTCCTGTGGTTGAGAATTCTGCTATCGGCCGCGTGTTTAGGCATGATCGTTGCCCTCGGCGCGTACGGGCAGAACCATAAGGACTCCCGTACGGGCGCGCCCGTTGGCGGAGCGCAGGCGCCAAAGGCCGGAGCGCCGGGACAGCTGGCCAGGGAGAAATTCAAACCGGACCAGGTGCTGGTGAAGTTTCGCAAGGGCGTGCGGGGCGAAGCCGTCGCGGCCGCGCACGGCAGGCTGGGCGCGCGCATCCTCAAGAACTACCCGCGGATCGGAGGGCTCCAGCTGGTTCGCATCCCCCCCTCGATGACGGTCGAAGACGCGATGGAAAAGTATGGGAAGAACCCCAACGTCCTTTATGTGGAGCCCGACTACGATGTGCATGCCGTGGTCATCCCAAACGACCCCAGCTTTGGCACACTTTGGGGCTTGCACAACACGGGACAGTCCGACGGCACGTCCGGCGACGACATCGACGCGCCGGGGGCGTGGGACTACACCACCGGGGACTCCAGCGTGGTGGTGGCGGTGATCGATACGGGCGTTGATTACAACCATCCCGACCTGGCGGCCAACATCTGGTCCAACCCGCTGGACTGCAACGGTAACCTCTCGGATGACGACGGAAATGGCTATGTTGACGACTGCCACGGCATTGATACCCAGAACCATGACTCCAACCCCTTTGACGATAACATGCACGGAACGCACGTCAGCGGGACCATCGGGGCGGTGGGCAACAACGGGGTCGGGGTCACGGGAGTGAACTGGAACGTCAGCATCATGGCGTGCAAATTCCTGGACGCTTCGGGCAATGGCTTGACGAGCGGGGCCATCGAGTGTCTGGATTATGTGGCCGCAATGAAAGACCGAGGAGTCAACATCATTGCAACCAACAACAGTTGGGGTGGCTATACTTTTTCGCAGGCGCTGCTGGACGCCATCGAGTTGAATCGCCAGAAGGGGATACTGTTTTTCGCGGCCGCCGGGAACGGCGACGGAGACAACATCGGAGATAACGACGATGGGCTGCCTTTTTACCCGGCAAACTACTACGCCGCGAACGTAGTCTCCGTGGCGGCAACCGACCGGCTTGATGCTCGGGGCTCGTTCTCGAATTATGGACGGCACACCGTGCATCTGGGCGCGCCGGGCGTGGCAATCCTGAGCACCACCCCCGGGAACACTTACACGTCCTTGGATGGGACCTCGATGGCGACGCCCCATGTCACCGGCGTGGCGGCGCTGCTGAAGGCGTACGACTCCAGCCTCGACTGGAAGCAAATCAGGAACCGGATTGTTGCCGGCGGCGACACCATCGCCTCAATGTCCAACACGATTAGCCAGAAAAGGCTGAACGCCTTGGGGGCTCTCACCTGCTCGAATTCGACCATTCTCTCCCGCCTTCAACCCCCCAGCACTTCCTTGAATGGCACCATAGGCACGCCGATCACGCTTTCCATGCTCAACATCAATTGCGACGTTCCCAATGGGCGCATGAACGTAAGCGTGGCACCCCTCGGCATTATCGTCCACCTCATGGACGACGGCTTGGGGGCGGACGAGGAGGCCGGCGACGGCATCTACACCGCAAAGTTCACTCCCTACGCGGCCGGGACTTACACGTTGACCTTTCCGGGCAGCGATTCGGTCACGCTCCAGGTCTCGACCACGTTGCGCGGGTATGAGTACGGGACAGCCACCTACAGCTACAGGAGCTTCACCGGCACCAGTTTGTCGCTGTCCGACGAGTCCAACACCACGATTACGCCGTCGTTCCCGATTCCTTTCGGAGGCGGGAGTTTCACCACCCTCTACGTCGGCGACAACGGAGTCATAAACTTTTCAAACGCTTTCGACACCTTCAGCAACGCCGCCATGCCGACGGCAAGTGTGCAAACACTGGTGGCTCCGTATTGGGATGATCTGGCTCCCGTTGCAAGTGGCAGCCATAATATCTTTTGGGCTGAGCTCGGGTCAGCCCCCCATCGCGAGCTGGTCATTGAGTGGAGAGATGTCACGTTCTTCGCATGCAGCGGTACGGTGAAATTCCAGGTTGTCTTCTTCGAAGACAAGAGCGACATCCTGTTCAATTACGCCGACGTTACGGCTGGCGGAACTTGCTCAACCCACGCCTATGGGGTGTCGGCCACGGTGGGCGTCCAAATCAGCACCACCTCGGGCCGCCAGTATAGCTACAACAGTGCAATCCTGAGTAACGGCTTGGCAATTCAATGGCGGACCCGAAGCGCTACGGTGACGCCCGCAAGCCTCGAATTCGGCCAAGTGTTGGCGGGCACCTCCTCAGGCTCGCAGTCGGTAACCGTCACCAACAACGGCGGCGGTCCGGTGACCATCAGTAGCATCGCCCTTTCGGGAGGCGGCAGCGGAGACTTTGGCCAGAGCCACAACTGCCCGCTCTCTCCCAGCACTCTCGCCTCGGGGGCGAACTGCACCATCAACGTAACCTTCGCGCCCGGCGCCGGAGGGCCGCGCAGGGCGACCCTGAGCGTCACGCACGATGCACCCGGAAGTCCCAATCGTGTGACGTTGGCAGGACTGGGCGCTGCCGTGGGCGCATCGTCGACGAGCCTGACCTTCCTCGGCCAGCAAGTCGGCACCCCCAGCGCGCCGCAAACGGTGGTCCTGACCAACCATGGTTCGGCGCCCGTGAGCTTCTTCGACGTTGCGGTCATCGGGTTCAATAGTGGGGATTTCGCACCTACCGGCAACTGCCCGATTTCACCTGCCACACTCACTGGCGGCGGAACCTGCACGGTAAGTGTGGTCTTCACGCCGAGCGACACGGGTGCGCGATCGGGGTTGCTCCTGATGAGCCACGACGGCGGCGCGAGTCCGCTCTCGGTCACCCTAGCCGGAACGGGAACACCCTGAAGCTGTGGCGAAGGGATGGTGTCGGGCGACCGGGTCACGAAGACAACAAGTCGGTGAGCATCTCACGTAGCGCGGCATCAGCCGCCACATGGTGCAGAACGATTCCGCCTCTCTTCAGTCCCGAGTCCCGGGACCCTAGTTTTGATTCTTGCTTCCCCAAACCCCGGACGCTTTGCCCGAGGATTACTCGAAGTGTCAGTATCTGTCGCACTTTGTCATATGCTGACTCTTGCGCAAGCCCACGCCAAGTCTTAGAAGTAAACAAGCTGAGATAACGTCCCAGCATTCCCGGAGCATCCGCGCAGCCGGAGATCCGAGTTCCCTCGCCCTCGTCCTTCGTCCTTCGAACTTATGTTGAGGTGTGCCATGAAAACCAACCGTATTTGGGTGTGGGTAGTCGTAGTGTCTTGTCTTTGCACCGGCGGCCTAGTCGCGCAGCAGACAGATTCCGACTCGACCACGCCTGCAAACAATCCTCCTGCGGCTTCGCAGCCCGTCCCCCGGCTGATCATGTTCAGCGGGACGCTGAAGGATCTGACCGGCAAGCCCCTGACGGGGCCGGTGGACCTGAATTTCGCCATCTACAAGGAGCAGGGGGACGCCGCGCCTCTCTGGCAGGAGAGCCAAACCTTGAACGTTGACGAGCAGGGCCATTACACCGCGCTGCTGGGAGCGATGCAGGCGGAAGGCTTGCCCGTGGATTTGTTCA
>Ga0209777_10001819_pt1 | contig 29416 bp, 33 predicted proteins | sample FrelakmetHBP12HB_FD_187147 | JGI IMG/M metagenome (GOLD analysis project Ga0209777, IMG submission 187147) | Freshwater lake sediment microbial communities from the University of Notre Dame, USA, for methane emissions studies -HBP12 HB (SPAdes)... | ecosystem: Environmental > Aquatic >...
GCAATATTCGTCTAGCAATAATAGACTCCTTATTTGGACGAATTCGACGAATGAAATTCATAGAATCGAAATTAAACCAAAGTAATTTTAATATATTCCTGGTAAAAAGTACGCGGGGAGGGAGATTCGGACTCGTATTTGTTAACAAATTTGATGGTACCATATCTGTTGCGGGAGATTTTTCGATTCTAAAGGTTTCCGTTGGGAAGTGAACACGAATCTACCAGTAAACATGGACAGGTTGTTTTAGGTCGCTCAACATCTCCCTTTCTCCTTTTCTTTTTTATGGATTTTCAGAGCCAAAGGGCTTTTCAGGATATAATAAACTGTGATAAATGGCGGTGTCGATTAAATCCTCAACCATGAGTTCCATCCCTTCATCAGGCTCAAGGCTCTCCTTTTGGCAGAGTTCCTCAAAGGATTGGTATTTCTTCCTTTTCCCCTGCGATTCCAGTTTCAACCTGGCAACTTCTTCAAGCATTTTAAAGAGCATCTTCTTTGAACACACTTCCGTTTTTGTCCCGTGGAAATACTTCTTATGGAACTCCAGTAAATCTGTCGATGGTCTTTTATCCGACTTCGTCATGGTTTTAGCACGACCTATTACAATGTGATTCCCTTCTTGTTTGACATAGACATGGTCCTTCTCGGTAATACCCAGGTCGAATAAAGCGTTGCATAATACCTCACCCGCTATTACGGCTTGCACAATCTCCTTCTCCATAATCTCACTTTTTTTAATTCTCGGGCGGTAAATCGCCTAACCATTCAAAGTTAAGGTTTTCTCGCTCAGATTTTGAAAATGGATTCGGAGTAATATAAGGTCCCTTTTTATCTAATCTGAATAGTGAGAGTATCCCTGAAATTTCCTTCGAATTAGTATTTGTTAAAAATAAGCCTTTACTTTCAATTCTAATCATGTCATGAGGTATGAGTTTTGTAGAAAGAAGGAAATTTTTATCCCAGCCTCTTTGAATGGCTTGTGTGGTTTCAGGAAACATCGAATCATCGAATTTCCAGCCGGGTACTCGAAGCCAGTCTTTAGTATAATGCACAGTCTTTCCATACAGAACTGTCACAAGTTCATCGATTTCATTGAATGCATGCTGGAAATCAATAGCGATATAGTAGTTTAATTTTCCTGGCCAGTCTTTGGATTTCGTTGATTTTTTATCAATGATTTTGTTGACAATTTGTTCGAAGGGTTCGATTGGTATGGTAAATACTTCCTCAGGCCCTCCTGTATACGGAATGGAGTGTTTTCCATCATATTGAGCAGCTTCATAAGTTACAATTCCACAGTTATAGTTTCCAGGTTCCAAATGATAGTTTTTCTTGCTAATGATGGTAGTAAATGCTTGAGTGGATTTTTTTGTCGTTTCCAATAGCGCGTCAATGTCATCAAAGATGCTAGCATAAGAATAGTTAATTTTGTATGAAATTCTGACAAAGGGTGGTTTCAATTTTGTACAGATGAATCTTAGATATTCTATGACAACATCTGATAATCTATCAATCTCACCTGCTGTTGTTACTTCTATCCAAGCTGTTTCTTCTCCTTTCGTTGCTATGAAATCTGGTGATTTTCCTTGGAATCGGAGATCATTGTCTAAGATAAAATCAATACTGCATCCTTTTTGCATCATCTTCTTTGCAAATTTCAACTCAGAGAGAAATGCATCGACGTTTCTGAAATTACATATTTCAGCCATTTTTTCGATTGCATGTGTGCAATTTCCATCTGATACAACTTGAATGATATCGGAATATACGTTTTGAAAATATTCTTCTCGGCGATAATAGAGGGCATATTCAAAGGGAGACCAGATCACATGGTCTTGTTGAAGTGTAGAGCCTACCCTGGACAAATCCAATCGCGGAAAAAAAGTTAAAACCTTTTGTGACCATTGTTCGTCTTCTTCCTTTGGTCTATGTCTGGTAATGAAACAGTTTATACGCGAGACCTCCTTCAGTTAATAGCGACGGTAACCATTTCTCATGCTGGCTACCCCTTACCACAATCAATATCTTATCTGGATTTCTGTCAATTAACTCACGTAACTGGTTCACAAGAAGTCTATCTCTTTGATTCTGAATTTCTTCCATATTCTCGATTTCTGATAAGTATCTCCAAAGTATGTCGAAGTTTGGGGTTTCGAATACGAAGTCATAATAACCTTCGTTTTTTGCAAACTTCATTAGAATTGTTGCATAATTCCATTCGTGATCCTGTATTTTTTCTCCTGAAATAATCTTCTCTTTAATCGAAGGGAAAAAAATATTCATATCATCATAATTTTTTTTAACTTTTTCTTCAGAGAGATTTAAATCTGAGTCGTAACAGTTTTTCCTCATATCGAGATAGGTACATTCGACCACCATAATTTTTCTTTTACCAGCAATCCATTTGGTTTGTTTCTGTATTTTTTTAGTAGCTGCTATCAAATCTTTATCTTCTGAGGCAATAGCTGCATCTGGATTATTATATGGCTTTCCGTGGCCTCCTAAAAAAAGATATATTTTTGGTTTTCCTCGTTCTAATTTCCCCTTTAATACCATTATAATTTAAAATATTAAGATGGTATTTAATATTTTACCAGTAATAACTAGATTTTCACCTGAAACCAATTAATCTTAGGACGGGAATCACAATAGAACCAATGATGATGGTAAGTATGAGATAGCTCGGGTCGAAAGCATAATCCACGGTTTTTTTAGTTATATTCTCTGCCCCGCTGTTTATTGCTTGTGTATCGTTTGGATTCTGTGTTATTTTCTGCGTTGTTGTGAGTGTATCATGTGTAACACCGACTGCGAAGATGGCGTAACTTATCGCTGATATTAATCCCATAATGAAAAGGATAGTTCCAATGACTTTGATCAATGATTTGCCTCCATTTATTTTTTAATATATAATACTCCAAGGTTCTAGTATTTGAAATTTATCGAAGTAATATTTTAACATGACAAGGATTATCAATAAATCGATGTTCATATTAAAATACTAAAGGTAGACCAGCATGTATGTTATGATGGAATATGACTCCGAAAGATGAAATCTTGAGTCTGATTCTGACTGGAAATAACCTTCACAAACAGGCAGAGCAAGCACTCTCCACGGGAATCCATTCAAATGGGATGTCGTTTCTCGGTGATTTTATCACAAAAGAAATCGTTCCACATGGATATAGACGAATGGCTCGGAATGCAGGTAAGACGTTACATCGGACGGCAAAGAAAGATATCGAAAACCAGTGGAGGGAAAGAGGACAGCGATTTTTGTTTGAGTGTGAATCAAAGATAAGGCAAATGTCCGTAAATACGAAGAATCTCACTCGAACAGGGAATTCATCAAGGCTTGTGCAAAAGTTTAATCGTGTAAGGAGAATGAAGAATCCTGTTCCTTTTTTTATCACAACTGTTGCGATACTTGAGGAACTGGAACATCTGGATATGATCTGGAATAACGATATTGTAAATGAATTGACGCACCGTAAGGAAATTGCTGAAGTAGAAAAACAAGAAAAAGCGAATCTTCGTCGTAATAGTCCTCGTATAACTAAAGATGCAGGTTTAGTGGATTTATTCGATAGACTTGCTATCTCCGAACAAGTTAAGCGATATCCTTCCGTGAAAAATTCTGTTATGGGTGCCTTCGATCGGCTTGATGCAGACGATCCAGATAGTCTTAGGCACTGCATAATCTCTTGTCGTGCTGCTATAGAATCATTTTGTATCGAAACAGGTCATGATGCGGATTGGAAAAATGCTCTAAACAATGTTCTCGCTTCAGATACCGATCGCAGACAGGTCAAAGGCGTCTGGAATTATTTGAGTAGTAAAGGAGCGCATGGCGGGCATCATCCCACCAAAGAGGAAGCTGAATACTGTCTTCAGCTAACAATAGGGACTCTTATTTTTATCATAAGCAAGATATGAAATAAATTTTTAAATCAGATCTAGGTCTTGAATATAAAAGATGATATCTCAACTTATCCCCTGGAAAAACTTAAAACGATCATGAAAAAAAAGAATAACTTATGATATAACGAGAGATCTCTAGTAAACATTTTTATCTTTACTTCTTACTCTCCCCATCTGGGTGACTTAACTATGTATAGGAATGTTGAAGTAAAAGATATAAAAGATAACAAAAAAAGAATAATGGCTGTGGTACAGGTTGTCTCAAAGAATCGGATGACCATCCCTCGATCAGTAAGGGATGCAATGTGCCTTGAACGCGGTGATTGTATCGTTTTTCTCAAATATCAGAATCATATTGGCCTAGTAAAAATCAATGAAGAATATCTGATTGAAAATACGGAAACAGACAATAACTATGAAATCTGCGGAAACAACCGTTAGAAGACTATGTTGAGATACTAACTTAATTATTTATGTCTCATCGAGAAGGGAACATGAATTTATTATAAGAAAAAATGAATACGATGAAAAAAATTAAACAAACAGACAAACATAGATATGCGAAAATGTAATTTATGTCCGTTGTATCTTATCATGGAATTCTTCTTTGGTAATTTCACCGCGTGCTAATCGTTTTTTAAGTATTTCCGCAGCGCTATCTTTTTTGCCTTCTTCGATGATAATTGTTTTCGCTTCGATTGTTTTTTCATCTATATAACTGTCTTTCGCTCCAATTAATTTTTGACAGAAAAGCTCAATATTTCTACATTGAAAATAGTATGCTCGTATCTTTTCTCCCACCTCCATCTTTACAATAGCTTGTTTGATAATCAATCCAACAATCGAAACACTCAGAATGTCTCCCAATGATAAAGTAAAAACGACATTTAATCCCTTTGAAAATAATCCTGGTCTTTTTAAAAATAAAAATCTTTTATTGGTTATGACCAGAACCCCTCCAGATATTTGATTCATTGAACCTTCAATGCAATCGATAATATCCTCGTTTTTCTTGAGAATTCCAGAGGTAACTATTTGAGATGTATCCATTTTTTATTCCTTTTTCATATATGGTTAAGAAATATTTTACTTAATTACTTGCCTTCCGCAGTTTGGGCAATATGGCGTCTTGAAAAATCCTTGTTTTGGTGTACAATTCATACAATATATTTTTCCACAACCTGGACAAATTAATCCTTGTGGCTTTCCAAAACCACCCACAGGAGCTTTGCATTCGGAACAGAATCCTTTTGCCACTATCTTTCCTCCATTTATTCAAATTTGATAGGATTTCTAATTGTTCCCCATATTTTTATCAAAGTAATGGACAAATGGGTCTAATAATTTCCTTGTGATCGCCCTCATTGATTTTGATTTTGAGATCATGTTTGCAATGGGTGGCGAAATTATATAATATGTATTAACAAATAACTTACCCGATTTTGATTTAATCAAAGATTCGTCCCGCCATTTTCTTAATACATCAATTTCTTTTGCCATTGGGGTTCCATACGCAGCAGTTGCAATAAAACATTTTTTGCCGGGATTGGGTTCACCACAATGTGGGCAGGTCTTTGCTCTTGGACTTACAACTCCTTTACAATGTTTACATTGGGGCATATTCTTTCTCCTCAAATATACAATTTTATAACAATTACTTCTTTAAAAACCTATACATCGAAAACTTAATTCATGTTTTGTGCTAATCGTTAATAGTCAATGTTCATTGTTTTCCCTTTGTTTTTTTAATTTCTTCTAACCACGCAGAATACATTTGTTCTGCTTTCTCTTTTGCTTTCCATTTTAATATATCATGAGCTTCTCGCAAAAAGGGGCAGTCCGCAATACATACCAAATGATACTGGTTAGCAACTTTTTTGCAATAACTACGATTCTCTTTCCACGTATCTTCACAAAGGGGCAACTCATGCAACAAATCCATGTAGTTCGTGTAGTCATGGCGAATTTCTGCAAGAATTTCATCATAGTTTGAAAAATGAGGCTTGAAATCGCTAGGCAATTTCTCCGCATCAATTTCCTTGACCAAGCGACACGCTGCTTCCATTATATCGCATTTTTTCTTTACTTTTTTTGTTCCCTTCCTTGGCATAAACTATCACCCCCTAATTCGTGTTTTGAAACTATATTTCATCTCTAAAACCATTTCCTTAAAACAATAGATAAACGGGTCTAGATTGTCTGGGAGATAGAAACTGCCGAAGCATTCCTATAATACGTCCAGACCCAAGAATAATTATAGATATCTGGTAAATAAATGTTATCTTCACCTAAAAACAATAATTCTGGGCAGTCAAAGACTTGTTTTGGGTAAAACGTCTAGGCGTTATACATTCTTTTTGGTTTGACGGCGACAATCATTTCAATGCTAAGACAACATATTCCATCATAGGATTTTACCATCATGAATTTTGTTTGGTAATCGATTTCTTGTATTGTTCCTGTGACTACATGCGCTTTTTTATCTTCAGGCTCTTTTATGACGATCTTACAGAATTGGCCGATCATCCGATCCAATTGGTTTGTCTTCATCTTCACCCACAACCATGATAATAATTGTCAATGTTTGTATTTAAACATGTCGCGTAAAAATGTCATCGAGAGAATGCCTTCGAAGGAACCATGCATATGGATTCTTCGTTGATGGCACCCAACACTATTGGAAATAGTTTGGGTCGTCATCATTTGTGACATATTGTTATTCGTCCCTAGCGAACCACTAGAGTAATAGTTCCATTCTCTCGGGACATATTTATTGTATTGAAGATTGAATATAAAAATTTTGGTTTTTACTTTTACTCGGATTTTTATCATATGGAACGAACAAAAAGCAATATTTTATTCAGGAGGTGATAACAAAAAAACGAAGAACAACCACATAGTATTAGACAATTGTTGAACGTGAGAAAATTATTCAACAAAAGATGATTTTTTGAGAAAAAACAAAAAATATTAGGAGGTAAAAATTATGGTATATATTCATGAAGAATGGAAGTTATATACACGGATTTTTCACTTTAAAGGTGGAGAAAAACAAGAAATCTATTTCTTTTGCAAAAGAACACCCCCATCTGGTACACCCTGCGATATGCCCGAAGGGTATACCGTCGGTGTGAACAAAAGAACTGGGTTTCCCTACCTTAAAAGGAAATGAAGGAGCGGTTATCGCTCCTTCTTTTTTTTTCCCGTCAGTTGACGAAGAAATTATATCAAAATAGAAAAATATATTAAGAATAACGATATTCATATATTTTGCCTGTATATGGAGAAAATAGATAGGCTAATGGATCGTTGGCATTCTACTAACTAGCATGTAGAATTTTTAATATACCACGAATACACCATGAATTTCGTGGAACAAAAAAGTATTTTCTCCTGCTCAAAAAAAATAGGTATTTAAATGATAGCAGGAGGAAATATATGAAAGAAAAAAACATTAAAGGAATACACTCAGACAAGAGTGAAAAAGTAATCGGACAGACAAAATTAAAATTTTTTTTGGACAAATCTTTTACTTGCATAAGTGAAGGATTATATCCGGAGACTGATGTGAATAACAGAATGAACAATGAAACAAATAAAATATCCGCTGAAAAGGAGCGATTAGGTTGGGTGTGCCAAAAACATCAAGATGGAGAGAAGCTTTCATTCGAGGAATTCAAACTCATGTTTCAGCACAAAATCATTTACTTTGAGAATATGGAGGAGAAAATGCCTGTTTCTGATGAGGAATTTGAAGAATTATATCTCCGATATTATCGAATGCAGTACTATGATGATGGTAAGGAAAGAGGTTACCTCTGCGGTAATCGCTATATAGGAAGCGGTAGAAAAAAATTACATTGTATATGGGGTGTCCATTATGATCAAGTAGATAAAAGTAAACTGAGTCAGGAGCAAATGCGATTCTTTCTGGATGCAGGGTTCAAAGAGGATGAAATTGGAAGAAAGATGCCGGAGGATAAAATATGAAAGAAGATGATACTATTAAAAAACAAGAGGAATATGAAACGAAAGAAAGAATATTCGCAGAAGCAATCTTTAGCGAATCATTTTTACGACTTTTAGATAAAACAACAGAAGAATTGCAGGAAAAAGATACTCTAAAAAATGCGGAACTCCATCAACAAATGATGAATGAAGTCGCACAAGCTATCGAGCGACTAAAAATGGAATGTATCGACACTCGTGTTCTCACCATGGTTTTTGCAAAATCTCTTTTAGCGACGATGATAGGGTCGGCACACATAGAAATTAGGTGGAATCTACGAAAAATCAATGAATCATCTCATAAAAAATAATATGATTATAAACTCTGGGAATGCTGGAAGCAGTTTCGCTTCGTCTAGTGCTAAAGGTCCAAACAACGTCGTATGTTTGGATCTGAGCACGAGATATGGTACTATTCATGAGTCTGCAATGGCGAGCCGCCAAAGCATTATTTTTCATTCCATTCCCAGACTCATAGTCATCCAAAATGGTATACTCATTGTTCTTCGTTGTTCTCCATTGATTTTTTAGATTTTATGATGAGATCGAGCCAATTAGATTTCTCATTGGCGAGTCCGATCATCATGGCCGGAGTCATATTATCCAGTGCCATGTGAGGTTTTATGAAGTTATAATAGATCGCGAAGCCATCTGCAAATCGTATGGTGCTTTCTTCGTCGTACAGTCCTGCCATCGTCTTGGTTCTTGATTTAATGGTTTCGTTCATTCTCTCCATTTTGTTGTTCAATGCCTTGGTTAAAGACCCTTGTAAATGAATCACTGGTTTCTCGGGGTTTGCTCCGAGTTCTTTTTTTATTGCGTTGCTGTAGGATTCCAGCCCATCGGTCACTATCTCCAGCGGTTGTTCTTCACTTGTTTTTAAGGCTTTTTTCAGTAGTGCGGATGCTTCTTCTTCACCGCGTTTCTGGCTGATGTATGTTGCTATGAGAAATCGGGTTTCCGAATCGAGCAACGACCAGAGTAGCAGATGGCGTCCGTTTACTTTGAGTACGGTTTCGTCAGCATGCCATCGCTCCGAGTATTTTGCATTCAATCCCTGGGTATATTTTGCTATCAACTCGACGTATTTTTTAATCCAATAATAGATTGTACCATGGGAGATTTTTATCTTATGCGATGTCTCCAGGTGCTGGACGATCTGCCTGAGGCTGAGGCCACGGTAATACAAATCAAGTGATGTCGCTATGATATCTGCCCGGTTTTTCATGCCTTTAAAACCAGTGATACGTCCGGTGAAACGTCTTTTACAGGATTTGCAGAAGTATCGTTGTGTTTGTCCATTGCGATTAAACCGTATTCCCCGCTTGATGACATTATTTTTTTGTTTGCAGACCGGACACCGATCCTCTTCGCCGAAGAATTCTGCGTCGAGCTTTATCTTTTCCAGTGTTTGGAAGTATTTGACAGCGTGCACATGCTTGCAGCTTTGAGTGTTCTTCTGGTAGTCCATACAGTCACATGCCCAATGAGTTCTTTGCCATTTTACCGTATAGCTTGCTTTCGGGTTGTATTGGGATCGAACAAGATAGTTTGAGTCATCTATTTTTTTTAAATTCCCTGACCTAACAATCTGGACGCCTCTGTTTTCTTTTCCCCTGTCGCAATTGCTATGTTGCATATTTATGCCTCCAGAATGAAATTCAGTCTCTTCCATATCTCATAGGTGAGTTCTAAATCGTTTTTGTTATAGTCTATGATGTCCTGGATCCTTTCCTGTTGATACAAGATCGGTACGGGAACATCGAAGTGCAGTTTTCCTTTTCCAAGCAGGAATTGCGCCCATTCGTTTAACGTCCCTGGTCTGTTGAAATTGTACGATCGTTCAAATCCTTTTAATATCATCATCAGGTCTGTTGAGGTGGCTCGATAGAATGCGTTTGCTGGGAGTCTGTGCTTCATGCATTTTCCCAAAATATATCTTTTATCGTACGCAAGATTATAGCCTATAACTTGACGATACTGGTTGGCATTAAAATGTTGCAAGAACTTCATGAGCAGCACCTCTTCATTTTCGTCATGAAAAACCTTGATTTCTTTTGAATCGACGTCCATGGCACCGATGGTGATAATTCTGCCTTGCCACGGATTGCAATCCGTTGTTTCAATATCGATGATGCATGTTTTCTGGTCATATTTATTATTCAAAATAATCACCCCCTTTTTGTTCTTCACACGTACATCCCATGTTGGGTCGTGTTTTCTTTTTTCAAGGCTTCAATCAATGGTTCTTTCTTTCGTTCAAATTTGTCGATATCTTCGATTTCATCCATCAGAGAGCTCGCGATATAGCGTAGTGTAGCTGCAGTGCATCGAATTTCACAAAGACATTTGTTGTAAATATCTGGTTTTCCTTTTTCAGAGCCGTTGGATTCGACGTCAGGGTAGCATACGAAGCATAACAGGCGGCCTTCTTGAGTGTCGAGGTGTACTAGTGCTCCGTCGATTGAAAAGATTTTAAGCTCGCTTGTATCGTATTTCACGTCGCATGATTCTTCTTCAAAGATCTCTACACCTGGGTTTTCCTTGGCGATTATTGATTTTTGCATTTTAGCTGTTTCTTTGGTGAGAATTAAGCGTTTCTTGCTCATCTTGAATACCTCCATTGGCTATGGTTGCTGTTTTTCTTTCTGTGGCATCGTGGTTGTTGAACATGGGTATTGTTATCGGTGGGTTCCATGTGTGTTGTCTACTGAAATTGAACTGATAACTGTAGACCTCACGTTCTAGAGCACGGATGTTGATTCCAGCTTCCTTATTTTCGTATTTGACCTTCCTTTCATTTTTCCTATTCATTGTTTGGTTCTTCAGTTTCATACTATAGACCTCCTATATACTATATATGAACTACATGTAAAAACCTATATAAAACCTTTATGGTATATGGATACTTGGTATATTATATGCAGAAAAAACAAATGAATATTGTATTGTCAGATAGTATGCTCGAAGGCATCGATAGAGCAATAGAACTAGGCTATAGCATGAATAGAAGCGACTTCATTCGGACCGCCATAGGAAATACTCTAAAGGATCTCAGCATTATTACTGAAATGAAACAAAAGAAACTGAAAAAAGAGAACTAAGAAAGAACATATCTTGTTACAGATTTAACCTGGTTTGGTTTTTCAAATTATAATGCAGCAGTTCTCTTAGCGTCTCATCTTCTTGAAGAATTTCCACGATCTGCGTAGCAGATGCTGACAATGAAATTTCTTTGGTTCGACCTTGCCGTCCTTTCGAAATAACGCGAGCCGTGATGACGCCAAGCATATCCAACTCCGATATGAAATCTGCGATCCGTCGCTGTGTGAGAGCATCGTATTCTGCTTTTTCGCATTGATTCCTGTAATAATCGTACACCTCACCGGTGTTCATTACATCAGAAATACCCGCTTCTCTGTGATTTTTTTTCGTCTTTATAATAGCGATGAGCACCATCTTAGAATGGAGTGGAAGGCTCCTTATCACTTCTGCCATGCAATCAGATTCAATCTTCTTTTGAGCAAGACGCACATGCTTCCTTGTTATCTTTGGCTCACTGTTTCGTTCTGCAATCTCTGCAGACACCCTGAGAAGATCAAGAGCTTTTCGTGCGTCTCCATGTTCACGAGCAGCAAGCGCAGCGCATAATGGGACTACTTCATCATCAATTGTATCTAATTTTAAGGCCACTTTTGCCCGTTCTCGCAAGATATCTTGCAATTGCTCCGCGTCATAGGGAGCGAACACCATGTTCTCCTGACCAAAACTAGATTTTACCCGGGCATCCAGATGCTCGGTGAATTTTAAATCATTACTTATACAGATTAATGATACGCGTGCCAGACGGAGTTGTTCATTGATTCTTGTGAGCGTGTATAAGGCTTCATCGTTGATTTTGATCTTGTCGCATTCATCAAGGATAATGATGATAATCTGTTTTTGTGTATCGAGGCGTTGTGTGATCTTTGCGAATAAAGCGTCAATGGATAGACCGTTTAAGGGGATAACGTCCAACAGGTTGTTGATGAGCTGTTGGCCGACAAACTGCAATATTTTGTACAACGTATCAATCATTTGGGCGTTGATGTAGAGAAAATGGATTTGTTTACCCATGGCTTTTCCTTGAGTTTGAAGTTCTCCACAAACATATTTTACCGAAGCAGTTTTTCCTGTTCCTGTTTTACCATATATGATGACGTTGGATGGGGTTTCATAATTTAGCGCTGGGGCGAGAATTTGTGCAAGCTCGTGTATCTCCTGTTCTCTATGAGGCAGGACATCTGGTACAAAACTTGGTCGGAGCAGCTCCCGGTTGATAAAAAGATGGTTCTGCTGCAGGATACTATCAAACAAGTGACTACTGAGTCGTTTATCTTCAACTTTGGTGTTAGTTTGATCCAGCTGAACTATAGTATTAGTGGATAATGATTGTTCAACTGCTTTTGAAATGATTTCGATCGATGGTACGGATGCCATATACGTCTCCTCCTCCCAAGAGCATCTCCTCTGTAGATTAGTGATGTTTCAGCGGAAAATGACCCCTGGAAAAATGCATTACATAGTGGGTTTAAAACATTGTTGGTTTTATCAAGCGAGCCGTCAGTTGTCCATCTAAAATTTGATTGTATACAACGATTATGATTGCATTGAAGCAAATTCCTCAATAAATCCAGGTAATTCTTTTTTTGCGGAATCGAGTGACGAATATTGTTTACCTACAGCATCGGTTATTTGTGTCAATACTTTTGAAGAAATTTCTTGCTGATCCTCAAAAATTACTATGGAGAAGAATTTAATTTCATGTTCTTTTAAATAATAACAAGAAAGAGCAATATTTTTACACCTGTCCTCTGTATTAGCTCCAAATATATGTATAGGTCGTTTTGGTAAATCTATTTTACAATCAATGACGTAGACTCCTCTAGAATCTACCTCGGGATACTTATAATTAAAGTCTTTGGGTCGTTTAATGGTTTGTTCTAGCATCCTTTTTAAATCTTCCAAGAATAATGATCTGACGCGTTCCTGTGATAAGTATTCCAAATCAACCACCTTCATAAGACCCTGAACAAAGCTATATAATGCATCCCCGTAATCATTTTTTTCAATTATCGCTTTAATTTCTCCTTCATCATATCTTAAAAAATTTCGTGTTAACGCTTGAGAAAAAAATTCTTTTCTTCTCCCACTATCTACATCAATTTCATCATAACTTAAATGCATAAGAGTGTGACCTTCATCTGTTAAATACCAGTTATCTCCATCTTTTTTTAGAATGATCTTGAACATATCACCGTCTTCAAAAAGGAATGGAGTAATTACCATGTATCGATTTTTTCCTTTCTGTTTCAAACTGATTTTGTCGCAAACTTTTTTCTTGAAATCTTGTAATATTTCATCTTGATTCATTTTTCCTCAGCCTAACAATGAAGCATTAAAGTTTATTTGTCCTATGTTATTATTTGTTAAAAATTCTTTAAGAGCCGCATCGTATGTATCATAGGATTTTGTTATTTCAGCATAGCCATCTTCTTTTCTATCTGCATTTTGATATTTCTCTGTTATTTTATGGATATGAAAATCCTCAATTGATTCTTTTTCGAGAACATTTTTATGGATACCATGGAATCCATTGTATCTCGTTAATGTTCGCCATGTTTTAGCTTCTTGATGATGATATCTCAGAATGATAGAAAAATCAAATATGTCATCCGTACTTTTTCGAATAACCATTTTATAATTTCGTCCTAATGAATCGATCAAGTCTACTTCGAATTCTTTGTATTTCATTTGACTTTTCTTTTTTAGAATAACAGTCGATACTTCGTGAACTGGCTTCTTAGGTTCTTTCAATAGCGCATCTCTCTCTGCATTTGTTAAAATAACGGCCATGATTTTTCATTTCTCTTAACTTCATAAAGTAATATAAGTCTTCCTGTTATTCGATAAAGGCCCGTACAAATGTTTTTTTATCAGTAACAATCGCTTATTTTAATTAGAAAAACATCCCTAAAACAACTGGAATTTTCATAGAATTTAAAAATAGTACTGTTTATAAACATATGTCGTTATTCGAAATCCTGAATCTATATCTAGTTAGAACAATGCTGCCGGCTATGACATAATGGAGGAGGAAATATGGAATTGTTCGAAGGGCAGGTAATCTCCGCTCCTTTTATAAGCGGTAAAGCGAAGGTTAAAAAATTTGAAAGTAAACCGGGATATTATTCACTTGAAGTAATTCTTCTGAAAGATTTAACATACAAATCATTTCGCATTTCTGAACTACAGCTAAATCAAATTACTCTTGATAAAGACGAAGCGTTTATTCTCCCAAAGAAAAGTGAGGATTTTTTCTTCTGGATTGAAGCAAATATATTGAGGGTTGCTTATCAGTTTGATCCACTGCTTGCAGTCAATATTTCCCAAGTTGATCCGCTTCCCCATCAGATTGAAGCAGTATATTCCTATGCATTAAGGGATCCAAAAATTAGATTTCTTATCGCAGATGACGCTGGTGCAGGAAAAACCATCATGGCCGGCCTTATTATCAAAGAATTACAATATAGAAACCTCGCAAATAACATTCTAATTGTCACCCCTGGACATCTTAAATATCAATGGCAGCGAGAAATGAAAACAAAGTTTGGAACACCTTTTACCTTAGTAGATCGCGGGCTCATGGAATCATATTGGGGTCAGAACATCTGGGAAAATCACAAATGTTGTGTTGCGTCCATGGATTTTTTAAAAAGAGATGATATCGCTGAAAAATTAAAATCATCCTCATGGGATCTCGTTGTAGTAGATGAAGCACATAAGATGTCCGCGTATGGATATTCAATGAGAAACGGGACAAAAATAGATAAAACTCGAAGATATCGATTGGGGGAAATCCTCTCCGATATTTCCACACATATGTTGTTTTTAACAGCAACACCACATCGAGGAGATGATGAGAACTTCAGACTCTTTCTAAATCTTCTTCGACCTGGTTTCTTTTCCAGAACAGAGTTGCTTCAGGAATCGATTCAAAAGGGTGAAAATCCTCTTTTTATTAGACGTTTAAAGGAAGATATGAAGGATTTTAAAGGCAATCAACTTTTTCCTCCCAGACATGTCAATACCGTAAGTTTTCCTCTTACACCAGATGAAGTAAATCTCTACAATGCAGTAACGAACTATGTACGTGAATATTTTGATAGAGCCAAAGAAAACAGATCAATTACCTTTGCGATGATGATACTTCAAAGAAGATTAACGTCTAGTACTCATGCGATTTTACGATCTTTGGAAAGAAGAAAAGAACGCCTTGAAGAAATCTTAGAGCTACCTGAAAAAATCAATCAAGATGCTGATTATGAAGCTGTGAAGAATCTTACAGAAGATGATTTGGATGACATGGAAGAGGAGGAACGTTGGAAAATAGAAGAAAAAATCATGCATCTGACATTAGCGAAAAATCTCGGTGAAGTAAGAGTTGAGATTGAAAAGGTCAATGAATTGATTATTTTAGCAGAAGCAGTGAAGAAGAAAGAAATCGAAAGTAAATTAGTCAAACTCAGAGACGATGTTCTTTCTAATATCGGAGATAAAAAACTATTGATTTTTACTGAATTTAAAGATACGGTTGATTTTCTTATAGAGAAGTTGAAATATTGGGGTTACAAGGTCAATACTATCCATGGTGGTATGAACATGGATGCTCGTATAGAGGCTGAATATAAGTTCAAGCATGAGACGCAGATTATGGTGGCGACCGAAGCTGCTGGTGAAGGTATCAATTTACAATTTTGTTCACTAATGGTGAACTATGATATTCCTTGGAATCCTAATCGTTTGGAGCAGCGGATGGGACGAATCCATCGATATGGGCAGGATAAAGAAGTTTTTATTTACAATATGGTTAGCAAGGATACGCGAGAGGGACAGATTCTTGAACGACTATTTGAAAAGTTAAATAGTATGCGGGTTGCTTTAGGTTCTGATCGAGTTTTTGATGTGATTGGTGAAGTGATTCCTGGGAGTAGTTTAGAAGAAATTTTACGAGATGCTATCACTGGTCAGCGCCGGATGGAAGAAATTTATGAGATGGTAGACCACATTAATCCTGCCGCTATTAAAAAAACAATGGATCAGATATTTTTAACCAGTCTTGCGACAAAACACATTGATTATTCCGGTGTTAGTCAAATGATCAAAGAAGCAGATGAAAATCGTTTGATGCCAGAGTATATTGAAGATTATTTCCTTCGGGCGTTTGAACGTTTTGGTGGGATTTACAAGAAAGAGGGGAACACCTATAAAATCATGAAAGTACCCTTTGATCTTCGGAAAATGAATGATAATTATGATTTTAAGTCTCGATTTGGGCGGGTTGAATCTTCCTATGTCAATATCACTTTTAATAAGGAGGAAGCAAAAGCCCATGCAGCGTATGAATATGTTGCTCCTGGACATCCACTGCTTGAATCAGTGAATCAGCAGGCGATTGATACCATTGGTCATTCTGATATCTTTGCGGTGTTTGGTGATGAGACGAACGCGATGGAAGGGATTCTTTGGTTTATTGAAGGAGAACTCACCGATGGTTTAGGTCAGATTGCTGGAAAACGGATTTTTTGTCTTTTTCAGGATATGAAAGGTGGACTTTTAAAAATGAGTCCGTCGGTTATTTGGGATCTCGCGCCTATCGATGATACAGGTGTGAGTGAAAGTTTGAAACGCAATTTTGAGAAGAAAAGTGAAATTGAAGGATATGTAGTTACTGAAATGATGTTTCCTTATATGGGTGAAATTAAGAAACGGAGGGAGCGAGAATCTGAGATTAAACAAAAATATGGGTTACGTTCCCTTGATTATCTTCTCCAAGAGTCAAATGATAAGCTTCTTCATTATCAACAACAGATGGAAGCAGGTAAAGATATGAATATTGTCATTTACAATGAAGAACAAAGAAAAAATGATTTGGATCATAAACGTGCAAAATTAGTTGAGGAAATAGATTTAGAGATGCAATTAACAGTTTCAGAACCAAGAGTTATTGGTGCTGCGGCGATCTTACCCATGAATCGGGTGAAGAACGATCCGGAAAAGCCGATTCCTTCTGGTCCTGGGATGGTTCGAGATGAAGAAATCGAACTCGCAGGAATGGTACACGCTACGAAACATGAAGTAGAACAGGGATGGGTTCCAGAAGACGTTCATAAGGATAATCTTGGGTTTGATATTCGTTCGACAAAATACGGTGAAGAGGGAACCTTTGAAGATATCCGATATATTGAAGTAAAGGCGAGAGCACAGGATGGATCTATTCGCCTTTCTGCGAATGAATGGAAAAAAGCGAAGAGGTTTCAAGAGAAGTATTGGTTGTATGTTGTTTCGTTTGCAGGTACATCAAAACCGAAACTTGAAAAGTTTCAGAATCCTGTAAAAATGTTCATGGTCGATGAGGACATCTATGCGACTGGCTACATCATTCCCAAAGAGACATTGGTGAAAAAGGTGAAAGGTTGAAGAAACGGTTTATAGAATGGGATTTACCTTTAGCTGAGATCTCCGATGCGTCTGCAAAAGAAAAAAACATACGTCATGGGCATCCATCCACTTTGCACATATGGTGGGCGAGACGACCATTGGCATCAAGTCGGACGACGAACTTTGCTGCTTTATTGGATTTACCTGATGATCCTAAAAAAAGAAAGGAAATAACTGAATTGATTAAGAAAATTTCACCTTGGGAATCTGTTAAAAATGGTAACGATGAAAACATAAAGAAAGCTCAGCAGATGATTAAAGAGCAGTGGGGTAAACATCCGCCAAAGGTTCTAGATCCTTTTTCAGGTGGTGGTTCGATACCTCTTGAAGCGCTCAGATTAGGATGTGAGACTTATGCTAATGATTACAATCCAGTAGCGGTTTTTATTGAGAAAGCCACATTGGAATGGCCTCAGAAATTTGGTGTAATGATCCCCCATCCTGAAAGAAAAAATGGTATAGATGGAGGAATACAAAAAGTAAATTTTATTACATACATACTAGAAAAAAGGGCTAATATTATTTTGAAACAGGTTAAAGATGAGATAGGACATCTTTATCCTGAAGAACCTGATGGTTCTATACCTGTTGGATATATTTGGGCGAGAACAATTCCTTGTCAAAATCCAAATTGTGGCGCAGAAATACCTCTTGTAAGACAATTTTGGTTAGCAAACAAAAACAATAAAAAAATTGCTTATAGACCAATAATTGATAAAAAGAATAAAAAAGTGGATTTTGAAATATTGAATGGAGATATGGCCGATTTTGACCCGGATGATTATACCGTTACACGTGCTGATGCAAAATGTTTGATTTGTGGACAAATAACAAAAGCAGATTTAACTCGTAAACTTGCTAAAGAAGGAAAAATGGGGGAAAGATTGATTGCAGTGGTCCTTCATCACCCGAGAAAATCTGGAAAAACTTATCGGATAGCAACAAAAAAAGATTTTGATATTTATTTGACAGCAAAAAAATATTTAGACGAAAAAATAAAACATTGGCAATGGATAGATAATCCCATTCCAGATGAAAAAATCTTCTATGACCCTGCATGTTTATGGGTTGTTTTATACGGGATTCTAACGTGGGATAAACTTTTTAACGATCGTCAGAAACTTGCCCTTATTACTTTTTTAGAAAAAATAAAGATACAATATGATGCAATTAAAGAAGACTGTCGTAAGTGTAATATTGAAAATTATGGAATTGATATTGAAGAAGCAACAAAAGCAGTTCTAGGCTATTTAGGACTTATTTTAGATATGCATGCCGCGTTCAACAATAAGAATGCACGATGGGAAAATACTTCAGAAGCAATTAAACATCTTTATGCTAGACAAGCTTTACCGATAATGTGGGATTTTGTTGAGGTATCTCCTTTTTCAGGTTCGTCTGGAACTATTGACGCCGGTCTTTCATATTATATCAAAAATATAGAATTCAGTTCATTAACGAGTAAAAACATGGTTACTTGTACAAATTTTTCATCAACCTCTCTTCCTTATCCCGATAACTTTTTTGAAGCAATCTTTACTGATCCTCCTTACTATGATAATGTTCCCTATTCATATTTATCAGATTTTTTTTATGTATGGTTGAAACGTTCTGTAGGAGATTACTTCCCAGAACTATTTACAACTCCAACAACACCAAAAAATAATGAAATTATCGCAGATAAATTTTCTACAGGAAAAACTGGAGAATTTTTTGAAAAAATGCTATCTGAATCATTTAACGAAATGTATCGTATACTAAAACCAAATGGTATTGCTACAATTGTGTACGCCCATAAGACAACATCAGGTTGGGAAACAATACTTAACTCGCTGGTAAAGGCTAACCTCGTTGTTACAGCTTCATGGCCAATTCATACTGAAATGAAAGCTCGTCTTCGTGCAGCTGCATCTGCAGCTTTAACTTCTTCTATATATATGGTTTGTAGAAAAATTGATAGAAAAAAAGTAGGCTTTTATAGTGAAATACAACCCCAAATTAAAGAAAGAATCGAGACAAAACTTCAGCAGTTTTGGGACGAAGGCATTGCTGGTGGAGATTTTTTCATATCAGCAATTGGTCCTGGCATGGAGATATTCAGTCAATATGAGCGAGTTGAGAAATTATCAGGTGAACAAGTAACAACTAGTGAACTGTTAGACTATATCAGATCAGTCTCTACAGATTTTATCGTCGGAAAACTCCTAAAGAATGCCTCTTCAGCTAACATCGACAGGGAATCAGATTTTTACCTTGCCTACAGATGGACATTTCAGGATAATATCGTAGAATATGACGATGCAAGAAAATTAGCGAGTGCAAGTGGTGTAAGTCTGGAAGATCTTTGGGGACCAGCCGGTTTTGTGAAAAAAAGTGGTTCTACCATTTGCGTCTTAGGACCAAAGGACCGCAGTGACATTGAATCTATAAAAAATATGGTTGACGTCATGCACAAAACTCTTTTACTCTGGGAAAAAGGGAAAAAAGATGAAATCGCTGAGCTCCTCACAAAAACTGGTTTTGGAAACAACCCTGCATTCAAACAGTTTTGTCAAGCAGTCGCAGAATCTTTACTGAATGGTAATAAAGAAAAACAACTATTGGAAGGATTTTTACTGGGTATTGATGATTATGCACGAGCTGAAGTAAAAACCCAGAAATTTCAGACTGATTTAAAACAATATGGAGTGAGATAAATATGACAACATGGTATGATATTGTTGAACCACATGAAGATATCAAAGAAGGGAACCTTGATGAATCAATTTTCGCAGCAGATTTAGGCGACGTTGCTTTTGGGAAAGCCCCAGTTGATTATAACGAACCAGCGATGTTCTTCAAAAAAACTTATTTCACAGAAGGAATTATTAAAATTCTATCAATGGTCTACAACAAATTAGAATATGGAAAAGGATCTTCTGTTGTAGAAATCAAGACCCCCTTTGGGGGTGGGAAAACCCATGCCCTTATCTCGATCTATCACTATCTAGAAAATGGTGCGAAAGTAAAGAGTCAATTACCAAAAGGATTAACACCAATCAAAGCCAATGTTGCTGTAGTTGTCGGTACCCACTTGAACCCCGTCGAAGGAAATCAAAGGGAAGGTATCACTATACATACCCTCTGGGGAGAAATCGCCTATCAGCTCGCAGGGAAAAAAGGATATAAACAATTCGAAAAGAATGATACTAGTCGTGTAGCCCCTGGCAAAGAAAAACTTCGAGAATTTTTAGAAAGTTGCGAACCATTCATCATCCTTTTCGATGAGGTGTTAGAATATATTACAAAAGCACGAGGCGTTGAATACCAAGAAACCAATTTATCATCACAGTCACACGCGTTCTTACAGGAGTTAACTGAGACCATTTCATCATTGAAGAAAGGAATGCTCATCGTTACTCTGCCTTCAAGTTATCTTGAAGATTACAATGAACGAAAAGAAGAATCACTTGCAAAGTTGGAAAAAACATTTGGAAGAATAGAAGCAATTGAAACAACGGTAAAAGGAGAGGAGATTTATTCGATTATCCAACGGCGATTATTCTCGGGTGTAACGAATACTGAAGCACGGGATGAAATCATCCTGAATTATATTGAACTGTATCAGAAACAGAAAGACGAACTCTCCTCGAAAGCAAAAGATGTAGATTATAAAAGAAAAATGACGCTCGCATATCCGTTCCATCCAGAAGTCATAGACATCCTCTATGAAAAATGGGGAACATTCACAACTTTTCAACGAACACGAGGCGTTCTCCGGTTACTAGCAAATGTCATCGAAGATCTCTATAACAAAGAGAAAAACATTGATATCATCCTACCATCAGACATCGAATTAGCTACGCCATCGGTGCGACAAGAATTCCTCAAACATATCGGCCCTGAATACGAAGGAATCATCGGCTCTGACATCTCAGGACACAAAGCAAAATCAATCGAACTTGACAAAGAAAACAAAAACTGGAAACATCTGGCTGAACGCATCTCAACCTCTATCTTTTTCTTCTCATTCTCAGGAGATAAATCAGAAAAAGGTGCAACACTAGAAAATATCAAATTTTCCGTCATGCATCTTGACACTATTCCCTCCATGGTTACCGAAGTTCTTCAACGATTAGACAAATCCCTTTGGTATCTCAACGAAAAAGGAGAAATGTACAGATTCTCCAAAATCCCGAATCTGAACAGAATGATTCTTGATAAAAAAGAACTTTACAATATCACATATAAAGAAGAAATGCGGAACATCCTGCAGAAAGAAGTTGGAAATGCATTCCAAACCTTTCTCTGGCCAACAGGATCAGAAGATGTTCCAGACAACCGGGAAATTAAACTGGTGATTTTACAACCAAATGAAAAAGAAGATACACCACAGAAATGGTTAGAAAAACGAGGAAACACATTTAGAACATACAAAAATACGCTCATTTTCGCTATGCCAGATCCTGCGGGATTTGGTGCATTTAAAGAAGAAGTAAAAACATACAAAGCCCTCCAAGAAATAGACGAAGAAATAAAGACAAATAAAGAAATGGGTCTTGGAGAAAAATCATCAGAAATCTCCCAAAGAATGAAACGAATACGAGACGACTTTTCATACAACTCAAGACGAATGTATAATGTATTAATGATAGGAAAAGAAAAAATCTCTCTTGGTCAACCAACAGTAGGAAAAGAAAGCCTCTCCAACTGGTATAAAATGGAACTACAATCAAGAGAACGACTCGTTACGAATCTCCATTATCGGTTTATTCTTACAAAATTTTTAGAGGGAAAAGAAAGAATCGAAACAAAAATCATAGCCGATCAATTCTACAAAGACCCCTCATTTGTTATTCCTGAATCAACTGAAGTCATTAAACGATCAATCCAACAAGGAATTGTAGAAGGAGCATTCGGTTTAGGATATCTCAACAAAGAAGAAATCGATAGAGATACACTGAAATTCCAATCTAATATTCCCACAAATTCAATATCCTTTAATGACGGAGAATTTCTTCTCTCAAAAACCTTAGCGTCTTCTCTACGAAAAGGAACTGAATACGGCGAAGAAACAAAAGCAGGAGTACAACCAAAAGATCCATCCACTGAATATGGAAAACCACGCGAAGGAGAAAAAGAAGGAACAATACGATACAAAAAGATATCACTCAGAATAGAAGGAATCCCTTCCTCAAAGATTGCTGATCTCAGTAGAGGGGTTCTTATGCCACTAAGTAGAGATGTAGGTGCATTCAATTTCAATATGGAGATTGATATAGATAATGCAGAGGGACTCACAGAAAATACGATAAAAAACAAAATAAAAGAAACCGTCGCACAAATAGGTGCAAAAATAACTAAAGAAAAAATCGAATAACAAAATCGGGAGAGGAAAAATCGTCAACGAAAACAAAGAATCTTGGTATAAAAAAGGGCTAAAACTAGCTGATGAAGGAAAATATCAAGACGCATTACTATGTTATGAGGAAGCATTATTACTAGATGCAAAAGACACTATTATATGGGGGCGAAGAGGAGTTCTTCTTTATCATCTCGGTCGATACGAAAGCGCTATAGGTAGTTTTAATAGAGCTCTGAACGGTAACCCAAAAGACATCGTTTTATGGAGAGGAAAAGGATTCTCATTAGAAAAAATAGGACATAAAGAAGACGCAAAGGAATGTTTTAACAAAGTAAAAGAGTTGCAGATAGAAGAAATAGCAAAAAAACATTCAACAAAACCAAGTAATATCCATACGTGTGTTCGATGTGGAAACATCTATGTCAGTGAACATAAATCCAATCCGTTATGCCCTGAATGTTATCATACGGTAAAAGACGGGGAGCAACTATCAAATCCGATGTCCTCAACGTATTATTCGTTAGGAAAAGTAATCGATACTGACCACTATGAGTAAATTGCATAATCCTTATTTATTATCATTATTTTTTTTACTCTCTTTCGATGGTTTATGTTTTTCTAAAAAAGGTTTTGCCTTCGAATAATATTTCAAAATGTAGTAACCACCCATAATAAACGCAATTATCAGTAAAATAATGAGTATTCTAACAAACCATATCGCTGAAGAATCAAAATTTAAAAAGAAGGTACAAAAACTCATTAAAAGAATGGATGACAGGGCTTCGATCATCGGTATTTTCAAATCTGTTACTGTTCTCAAAACTTCTTCACTTGTCATGCCCATTAATTGTTCTTCGTCTGCGTGCAGTTCAATTATCCATTCTGGTATGATCCTTCTAATAGATTTTCCGACAAAAGTTTTTTTTGGTATAGTTGGTAATTTCCTGAAAATATATAATCTGTAAGAACTCCAACAAAATATGATAAATATCTTCGGCAAAGATAATGCCATTAGTACGATAGATGCAAGGAAGATATTTTGCAATAATGTGTCGGTTGAAATTATCATACTCATATCTTACATCACACCTGTTAAATATCCTAATTATCTACTATTTAAATTTGTGTTTCAGACCATTCCTGAATTAATCATCGCAGATTGACAATTGAAGCAGATATCTGGTTCGTCTTCTTCGAGTTCAGATCCACAGATCTTACAATATCTTCTTTCATCCATTTTACTCCATCAAAATCTCCTTAAAAAATCTCAGCACATACACCTTATCCCATGTTTGAGTATAATTAGATGTATTGTATCTATCCTCTTGCTTTAGCTTAATGAAAATTTTGTAATTCTCTCTAGCTGAATCTTTAGTTATCATTTGTCGACTCTTCGCCTTAGTCGAATTTATTTCAATTTCACCTGCAATCAATCGAGGACGAAAACTCGTACGCCTACCAATCGTTGAAAACTCTTTCCCCGAATTTGCCATATCTTTCATTTGAACCCATAGCTCTTCAAATTCCATCATATCGATTCCTCTAATTTCTTCGCTAAATTATTCAATATTTTTTTCAAATATATTTTCTCCTCATCACTAAGATTAGTTAAATCTATTTTTGGAATACCGTATGCTTTTTCAATAATCATTTCATAAAAAACCCAATTTGGTTTTTTAAGTAATTTAATGCGATCAGCAATATTGGGATACTGCCAATTATTAAAAGGAGGCCTTTCCGGAAATTGTGAAGACTTAATACTCCTAAGAATATAATCTTGATTTTCACATTCTTTCATTATTTTATAATAATTTTTCTCTTGTTTAGATTGATATGCTCTTGGCGTCAATAAAACAACATATGTTTTTTTAGGGGCTTGTCTGTCTCCTTGAAAACACAGTGCATTTTCAATTACCCGGATCAATTGATTTTTACAAGAATCATATGTAGTTCGCGTACTAAGTTCTGATTTGAATTTTCCTTCAACGAAACAAATCCATCCATTTTCATTTTCTGGATCAAATTCGATACCAGATTTTGTCGATTTTCCTGAGTTGTATCTTTGTTTTATACTACCGAAAGCAATATCCAATTTTGTTTTTCCTTCAGATGCTTTACTTTTTCCCTTCCGAGGAGGTATTGGTTGTGATTCAAGCCATATATCGTAATCATAATTTGGGTTTATCGAAATTGAATCATCACAAATTGATGTAAAAAATTGTTTTTGAAAAGAAGGATCTGATAAAATATCAGCAATTAAAAAATTCCATACTTTTTCATTTCTATAAATTTTATCTTTACCAGATTGTATTGCTTCAATTATTTCCTTTTTCTGTTCCGGAGATGTTCGAATCAATTACTCCCTCCAAAAATACTCCTTATTTTCCTTAATCTTCCTTCCATCCTCAAGAACAGCTGCCGTCCACGTATCCGCAAACGTCAACAGTAACGTCAACGGGCATTCCTTATGAGCAATACACCTGTTCTCAAGAATGTACTGACCATCATGGTATAAGATTGCCTGTGCTTCTTCATCACTCAATGGAATATATTTTGTCACAAGGTACAGACTTCTCTGCGCGACTTGCATTTCCACCTGGTCTGTATTGTATACGAATCGATTTCCATCTTTGAGGTATCGCGGCGCATGTGGCATGCCGATTTTACCAACATCATGAAATAATCCAACAATTACACAGCTTTCCTCAGACAATTGTGGGGTGAGCAGCTCGCGCATCTGAAGAAGCGTTCTTGTCACTCCAACTGAGTGTTCCAACAATCCTTTCTCCTTGTTCAGATGATATTTCGTGCTCGCTGGAGACGATAACCAAGTTGTCTTTGTTTCCAAAAAGTTAATGAACTCATCAAAATCTTTTTTTCTTTCAATAACCTTTGCTTTCGCTTGATTATATTCTTTTTCAAGAGACATTCTATGTCAACCTCTTTATCATTACATCAAACCACAATTGATGACAATCGGACACCTTTTTCATTTTACAGATTGTAATGTTGCTCTCATTTTCGTCATTAATTCTTCCATCTTTTTATTTTTTATATTTGATGTTTCTAAGTTTTTATGAACGTCTTGCCAGGTAACAAAATCCCTAAACACATCTTGATTCATCATTTTTATAATTGAGTAGTATTCTGATAACACATCCTTATGTTTCTCATTGATGAGCGGAATTACGAGTGACTTCTTATTCAAATGAAAACCCAACGATTTAGAATAAACATATTGACGGATCAGTTGATACACCGCCTTCCATTGAGTACACGTATTTAATTCAGGAAAGTTTTCAATGTATATTTTCCATCTCTTTTCTGAGCCGGGACTTTGTGATTTCCATGGAGACACATTTCCATTCAAATTTAATTTACATTCTACAAAAACAACTTCTTCATCTGTAATAAAAACCAAATCGGGTTCTGTCATTACTCCTGGATACCGTCCATCAATCAATCGGATCAAAATATTCAAGAGTTGTTGTTCTTCACTGCCATGCTCAACGTCACAACCCCAATACAAGACCGTTTGAACCTTAGATATGTTAAAAATATTTGATATGATGTTTAATCCTGCTTCTCCAGAAATCTGGAGAGTCCTAAAGACATTCCAGGTTAACGCATCCTCACTATTTGGTTTTGATAAATAAGCTTGTCCCCCATAACCAGCGAGCCAGTAGCTTTTCTTTGAGAAGTGATCTCTCCAGGCTTTTTGAATTAAAATAGGGTTGTCTTCGTCAATTATTAGATTGTCCCTATAATCATATTTTATTAATTCAGATGGTATTGTTTTTTTATCGAACATTTTCCGCCAACCTCTTGAGTTTCACATCAAATCGGGGAAGACACTGATCAAACACATCGTCGATATCTTTCTTCTCCATTAATAACAACTCGTAACAGAGAACAATCAAATCAGCAGTCTCAATCGCCCAATGCTCATCACAATTGTTGTATCTCTGCTCGATTTCTTCAACATGATCATGCATCATTTCTAAGATCCTACGGCGGTCATGCTTGTTGATTTTACTCGATAACATGGTGATTTCTTCTAGTTTATTTTTAAATTCAGGAGTAATTGTTTTCATCATAATCCTTCCTTTGGTAATTGCTTTTCGTTCTCTGCTCCAATATTTTCAATCAGACATTCCTCTTTAATTTTTATCATGCCATTGTGATTTTCATTTATTTTTTTCCAAGAAAAGCATCTAAAAATGCTACAATTCCAGAAACCATTAAAAAGACGAAAATAAGGATAAAGAAGAATATTATTATCACTATAATTATCAATCCTATTAATAATAAAACCCCTGCAAATTTTGTTGTCCAACTCTTATTATAAATTAGGCTTTTTATCCATCTATAAGCGTTAGATATAAATATCATTTTTTTCTCCTTACCCGAACATAATTCCCTCTGGGTCCACTCCCCCGAACTGCTTGGCGATCCTGTTTACTATCAAATCGGTATCCCAAATATTCTTCTCAATATAGGAAAACATCAAATCATTCCAGAACCGATCCAAATCCCGATAAGACATATTCTCCGTGTGTAGCGCCAGCTCTCTGCTCGTTATCTCCATGTTCACATGCGGTCGTACCTGTGTGATTTTATCCTTGAAAAAGGTCATACGATCCTCAAAAGCAGGTAATTCAAACTCAATAAGGACAAACCGATCAAGCAACGTCTGACCAAAGCGACTCAAATCATTGAGAGCGAGGATAAAGATGGATTGAATATCCTGCCCATCAACACTATCCATACATCGATGCAACTCCCCAAGAATTGGATTATCCGCCCCAAATCTTGGATTTCCGAAGAGTTTCTCTGCCTCGTCGATAAAAATGATGCAGTTCCTATACCGTTTCGCCATATCAGTAATCGTTCCAATCATTCGCAAAGCGTCTCCTCTCACCAGGAGTCTCCCTTCGATATTGATCAACGGAAAACCAATCTCGCCGGCAAGAGCCCGGGCCATAAATGACTTCCCAGTCCCCGGGGCACCATAGAACATCAGGAGATTCCCTCGTCGTAACTGCAATCGATCACAGAGTGCGTCGTTCTTGTATAACTGAATAAGTCTCTTTGCAACCGTCATCGCCTTCGGTTTCCCGATAACATCTTTGAGGCACACGTCAACAGCGTTTTCCACTTTATACCCATACAGTTGTGTCGGTCGATACGTTCTCAACGCCTGTTTCAACGAAGACATCGTTATTCTGTTGTTTCCTAACCGGTACGCAAGCTTTACCACCTCGGGAAGGTCCCGGTAGTTGTAACCAATGGAATTCTTGGAGGCGAACGCACGCATCGATTTCGTCAAATGATCACGAAAACAGGTATCAAGGAACGTCAACTTGTTCTGATTGGTTGGAATTTCAATGCGGATTTTTACCTCGATCCTGTCCATCATACGTTCATCCAATGTTTTCATCGTGTTCATGGTTGCAATAAGCAGCTTATCAGGGTTCTTCTTCACGAGTTCGAGGAGTTCCATGAACGCTCTGATGTCATCAGGATAAAAAAATGATTGACCCCGTGAAAGGAGATACCCAAGATCATCGAAAAACAAGATATGCCGTCCCTCTTGCTTTGCTTTGTTCAGGAGCTCTTTGAATCCGGAATAGCGTATCCCCTGAGAAAATGAGAAATCAGTACATGACATGTAGAGAATTTGTATGTTGAATACTTGTAGAAGTTTTTCTGTAAGGTATGTTTTTCCTATCCCTGTATCTCCATAGAAAAGAAAGCTCCTGCTAGAGATTTTCGTATCATGTTTACCCTGAAAATATTCAAGGATGAACTCCACATTCTTTTTATCAATATCATTTAATGAGGAATTGTTGATAATATCCTGAATCTCTTTGACTTTGTTTGGAAAAAGGATTTTTTCGTCTAATGCATAGAACTGTTTTTCTTTTTTCATAACATGTTTTTCCTTATTTTACACGGCAATTTTCTATATACCAATATGTCCCGCGATCCAACCAGAATAACCATCACTGAGATACCACTGACCAGTGATCACGTTATTTTGTATGGTATATGTTCCATGTCCCTGCAGCTGTTCTCCATTTGTTGTCCATATCCAGCCAGCGAATGTTCCATCCTTAGGATCAAGGTGAACATAATAGCTCAATCCTGAGAACACGGTTGTATGCCCGTCATATAACCCTCTTACAGTCCACAATGGTTTTGGATCAGTTCCTATGCCAAACGAAACCGTCGTCATTGTTGTCGCAAACACAGGTACGGTAATCGAAGCTATCACCAGCACTCCAAACACGATTGCTATTATTTTTATTTTTTTTCTCATCATTTCATCTCCCTATCGAAGGGTTGATACTCCTGTATTTTTTCTTGTATTTCCTCATCATGAGGATCTAACTCGAACGCCTTCCGAAAACAGACAAACGCCTTCTTACGATTCTGTATTTTCTCCAAGGTTTCCCCTTTACCAAACCAAGAATCAGAATCAGAACCATCGGCCTTCAAACTCTTATTGAACCAATACAACGATTTTGTATACTGCCCTAACAAATAGAGCTCATGTCCTTTCCATCTCCACGCATCGACATAGGTTGGATCTAGGGT
>Ga0209777_10001820_pt1 | contig 29414 bp, 30 predicted proteins | sample FrelakmetHBP12HB_FD_187147 | JGI IMG/M metagenome (GOLD analysis project Ga0209777, IMG submission 187147) | Freshwater lake sediment microbial communities from the University of Notre Dame, USA, for methane emissions studies -HBP12 HB (SPAdes)... | ecosystem: Environmental > Aquatic >...
CGCCCCTGTAACTTTATGAATCACTTCGTCCGTTGCCATTTCCAGGACATCGCAGTTCAAATAGTTTTTGACTTTAATTTCATTGACCTCTTCATCCCCGCTTACCAATATAGCAACGGGATTGCCATCTGCACTGTATATCATGGTTTTTACTATATCCTTGGGAGCCACACGGAGGAATGAGGAAACTTCCTCAATACTTTTCATATCAGGTGTATGAACCAATTCAAGAGGAAGAATATCCTCCTTATGCACTGGATGAATTTCGGGTGCTGCAATTTCCGCCTTCTCCAAATTCGCCGCATACTCGCAATTACTGCAGAAGACGAGAGAATCTTCGCCGGTTGCGGCCATCACCATAAATTCATGGGAAAAGCTTCCACCGATACTGCCCGTATCGGCCTCCACGGCCCTGAACTCGAGACCGCATCGCTTGAATATCTCCGTATATGCATCGAACATTTTTTGATAACTTATCTCGGCCCCTTCCTCATCGGCATCGAAGCTGTAGGCATCCTTCATTCCGAACTCCCTGCACCTCATGACTCCGAACCTCGGCCGTATCTCATCGCGGAATTTCGTCTGGATCTGATAAAGATTCCTGGGGAGATGTCTGTATGTCTTGATTTCATTCCTGACAAGATCGGTGATAACTTCCTCATGCGTTGGGCCGAGACAGCACTCTCTGTCATTTCTGTCCTTGAACCGCAGAAGCTCCTTGCCATAAAGGCTCCACCGGCCGGATTCTTCCCACAGCTCCCGGGGCTGCACCGTTGGCATGAAAACCTCCTGAGCCCCCGCCCTGTTCATCTCCTGACGTATAATCTTCTCCAGCTTGCGAATGACCCGGTAGCCTAAGGGAAGGTAAGTATAAATACCGCTTGTCAACTTTCTTATCATCCCCGCCCTTATCATGAGCTGATGGCTTATGATCTCCGCATCTGATGGCACTTCCCTTAATGTAGGCAAGAACATCTCCGAATATCGCATTATATCTCCTTTCTTTCAGCTACCATGGAATCAATTTCAGCCAGAAGCGCTGTTACAAATTCCTTTTCCTTCACTTTTCTTATTGTTTTACCTTTCTTAAAAAGAAGCCCGCATCCCTTACCGCCGGCAATACCCACGTCCGCTTCTGCCGCCTCTCCAGGTCCGTTTACGACGCATCCCATCAAGGCAACCTTTAAATGAGTCTTCATACCTGCCAGTCTCTCCTCAACTTCCTGTGTCAGCCGGAAAAGATTTATTTCGCAGCGGCCACACGTGGGACACGATATGATATCCGGCCCGACCTTCCTGATGCCGATGGCCCTGAGGATTGCATAAGCAACACCAATTTCAGAGACCGGGTCTCCCGTTATGGAAACCCTGATAGTGTCGCCTATGCCTTCATAGAGAAGAATGCCCATGCCGATGGCAGACTTGACGGCAGCATTAACTATGCTTCCTGCTTCCGTAACGCCAAGGTGAAGAGGATAATCCGTCTTCCCGGACAATTCCCGGTAAGCTTCGACCATTGTAGTTACGTCCGATGCCTTGACCGATAATTTTATCGAATCACAACCCGCGTCTTCCAGAACAGCAAGGCTTCTCAAAGCGCTCTCGACCAGAGCGGATGAACTCGGACCTCCGTACTTTTTTAGTAAATCTTTTTCGAGTGAACCTGCGTTGACGCCTATGCGGATCACGCTCCCCCGTGATTTCGCAGATTCAACAATCTTCAGAATTTTTTCTTTGGCAATATTCCCCGGATTGATTCTTATTCCGTCGACTCCATTCCCTATCGCCTCTATGGCAAGGCGATAATTAAAATGAATATCAGCAATAAGTGGAATAGCGATCTGCCTCTTGATTTCGGATAGAGCAGCTGCGGCAACTCTATCCGGAACAGCGACCCGAACGATCTCACAACCTGCTTCCTCAAGTTTCCTGATCTGCCGCACTGTGGCCCTGACGTTTCTGGTATCTGTAGAGGTCATTGACTGAACTGCAACCGGGGCATTTCCGCCAACCTGGACTCCACCGAGAAAAACAGGCCTCGTTCTTTTTCTTTTTATGGACGTTTCCAAAAAATTGCACCAAGGATAAAGATCATGTTATGAGATCGCTGCCAACTTCTGCTCATCGGAATAACGAAGAGATGCAAGATATGGCAAGCCCTTGATTCAGCCATACCGCATGAGGTTTCTCCCTCCCCTGCGAAGGCGCCGAGCCGAAGTCAGATGACAAATGGGAAACCTATTTAATCTCTCCTTAAGTAATATACCATGAAGGAACTCCTGCAATCAATCGTTAATCCCTTAGATTTTCGGCATCTTAGTGACAATCTTCAGCCTCGCAGCCGCTGAAACCGGAAGTCTTCCGGGAACCGCCCATCTCAGGCCGCGAAGCTTTACTATTGTGAGAGTATTATTGTTCCCGAAAGCTCAACTGCCCGGATGGCATGCTTCATTGTGGGATTAACATCGGTGATATGAATAGCGAGTTTGACGACTCTCTTATGAAAGTCCCTTGACGGCACTGTTAATTCGTTTCAGTCCTTCCTCAATATTCTTCAAAGACGTAGCATAGGAAAGGCGGATATAATTATCATGACCAAAATCGACCCCCGGAATTACGGCCACGTTGGCCGCCTCCAGAAGGTATGCTGTAAAATCAGATGAATTCGATAAGGCCTGACCCTGATAGAAACGCCCGAACAGAGACGAAACATCAGGAAAGACATAAAAAGCCCCGTGCGGGAGCGCACAGGTGACACCCGGAATGGCATTCAACTTCTCCACGATCACATTTCTTCTCCGCCTGAATTCTTCAACCATTTCCGTTACACTCTCCTGATTACCGTTCAAGGCCTCTACAGCCGCCCGCTGCGAAATGGAAGTAGGATTTGACGTATTCTGGCTCTGCAGTTTTGTCATAGCTTTTATAATCTCTTCCGGCCCGGCAGCATAACCGATTCTCCAGCCGGTCATTGAATAAGTTTTGGAAACTCCGTTCACGACCACTGTTCTATCCCTGAGCTCTTTGCTCAGCGATGCGATATTCGTAAACTGCCTGTCATCGTATATAATTTTTTCATAGATATCATCCGATATTACGAGCATCTCTTTGCCGCTTACGACCTCTGCCAGGGCTGCCAGTTCACAAGCAGTATATACTGCACCCGTCGGGTTTGACGGGCTGTTCATGATAATCGCCTTGGTATTTCTCGTGATGGCCGCTTTCAACTGCTCGGGCAGTATTTTAAACCCCTGCGCCTCTCCCGTATTGAGAATGACAGGCCTGGCGCCTGACAGCAAAACCATATCCAGGTATGAAACCCAGTAAGGAGATGGAATAATGACTTCGTCGCCCTCCTCAAAGAGGACCTGAGTCAAATTATAAAGGGTATGCTTCGCCCCGCAGGAGACTACAATCTGCGATCTATCATAAGTCAACTGATTGTCTCTCCCGAGCTTGCTGATGATGGCATCTTTCAATTCAACAATCCCATCAACGGGCGTATATTTTGTAAACCCCTCCTCTATGGCCTTCACGGCTGCCATCTTGATATGATCCGGGGTGTCAAAATCAGGTTCGCCCGCACCAAAGCTGATTACATCCCTGCCTTCAGCCTTCAGTGCATTGGCTTTCGCGGTAATTGCCAGTGTTGGCGATGGTTTTATTGTGGATATCCTCGATGCCAGTTTCATTCTTTCCTCGACTTACCTTGCGTATTTTTCTTTCAGCTTCCGACACACGATGTCCGGTACCAGTCCCTCAACAGGAGCTCCCAGACTCGCCGCTTCTTTAATGATCTGAGAACTTGTAAAAAACCACTCGTTACTGGTCATAAGGAAAACAGTCTCGACATCCTTATTGAGTCTCCGATTTATGAGAGTAAGCTGAAATTCGTACTCAAAATCAGAAAGGGCCCGGAGTCCCCTCAATATAATATTTGCGCCGGTTTTCTTGACATAATCCACCAGCAGTCCTTCGAAGCTGGCAACCTCCACCCCTTTGCAGTCTTTTGCAGCCTCTTTGATCAATTCAATCCTCTCCTCAACAGAGAAGAGATAGGATGCTTTGTTCGGGTTATGAGCTACGAGAACAATAATCCTATCAAAAATTTTCAACCCCCTGTTTATGAGGTCAAGATGGCCGTTTGTGATGGGATCAAATGAACCAGGATAGACAGCTATTTTTCCCATATGTGTTCCCTTATTCCTTTTCTCTTATTTTAAAAAAAGACAGATGTGTATCACCATATCTTCTCCGGTCTGTCAATATGAAATCACCTGTATAATGCTCATCCACATTTTCCCTTACTGAATGCTGGATTATGAGGACACCATTTTCACTGAGAATATTCCCGCCACTGAGACTATGGAAGATATCCCTGACGAAACCTCTTTCATATGGTGGATCGGCAAACAGAAAATCAAGACTCTCACCCCTATTTTGAAGTTTCCGTATGCTTTTTGCAGCCTCCACTGCCAGGATTTCATACTCTCCACCGAAGGATAATTCACGGAGGTTCCTTTTAATGGCATTAACCATGACAGCATTCTTTTCCACAAAAATCACTTTCGAGGCTCCTCGGCTTAATGCCTCCAGTCCCACATTCCCGCTGCCTGCAAAAAGATCAACTAAAGACTTCCCGGAGAGTGCATGAAGAATATTGAAAAGTGATTCCTTGATACCGTCGGAGGTAGGCCTCATTTGGCGTTGCTTTGGTGAATATATGGTTCTCCCCTTTGCATCGCCTCCAATTATTCTCATAGGTAGTCTCTGACAAGAAGCTCTGCTATCTGTACAGCATTCAGTGCGGCGCCCTTCCTCAAATTGTCGGATACAATCCACATATTGATGCCGTTTTCTATGGACTCGTCTTCCCTGATCCTGCCGACGAACGTATCATCTTTGCCTGCCGCATCTATCGGGAGAGGATATTTATTCCTCTTGGGGTCATCTACCACTTTGACGCCGGGCGCATTCGAAAGTATTCTCCTCACCTCCCTTGCACTAATCTTTCTTTCGGTTTCGATATTGACAGACTCCGAATGTCCGTAAAGGACTGGAACTCTTACTGTCGTAGCGGTAACGGCAATCGTTTGATCGCCGAGAATCTTCTTGGTTTCATTCACCATTTTCATTTCCTCTTTCGAATAGCCGTTATCCAGAAACACGTCGATATGAGGAAGACAGTTAAATGCTATTCTGTGGGGATACACCTTCACCGCGGGCTTCCGGCCGCTCAAAAGAGCCTTTGTCTGCTTGAGCAACTCTTCTATGGCCTCCTTGCCTGTCCCCGAGACGGCCTGATACGTTGAAACCACAACTCTCTTAATCCTTGCAGCATCGTGAATCGGCTTGAGGACCAGAACCATTTGGATGGTCGAACAGTTTGGATTAGCAATTATCCCCTTATTTTTATACATGCCGATTGCTTTCCGATTTACTTCCGGAACTACCAAAGGAATATCAGGCACCATCCTGAATGCGCTTGTATTGTCAATCACTACACATCCTGATGCGGCGGCTATAGGGGCAAAGCGCTCAGAGATGCTCCCGCCAGCTGAAAAAAGCCCGATATCAATTCCTGAGAATGATTTTTCATTTAACACATAAACGGGAACAGACTTCCCTCTAAATTTCAACTTCTTCCCAACTGAACGTTCTGAAGCCAGCAGTGTCAAATTACGGACGGGAAATTCTCGTTCTTCCAGGATTTTGATCATTTCGTTGCCGACGACACCCGTGGCACCAACTACAGCAACATTATAAGACTTCACAAATTTGTCCTTCTTCATAGGTTGTCTCAAACACCTGCCTGCAAAAAAAACGCCCTGCTTTAACGATTCACTCTAAATAGAGGCAGAGCGTCTTATAGTTTTCACTCCCTTTAAGGCTCCCTTTTCAGTGCGCGCTTTGCATCAATCCGCGCCCCTCTGGCCTTCCATTCCGTGTATGCCTTTTTACAGATCTTAACAAGAGCCCACGTCGGACCGGATAGACTGTAACCGAAGGCAAAGGTAAACAGCATGATCTGCGGCTCTGCGATGACTATAATCAGAATAAACACGATCAAAACAAAGGACATGAAAGGTTTTCTTGAAAAGAAGTTAAGGTCTTTAAAGCTGTAATACTTTATACTGCTCACCATCAGCAGTGATAGAACGATGACGCCTATCAAAATGGTCAGATCATTAATTCTCCCTTCCCCCCCCAGGTAGTAATAAAGCAATACCACCGTTGCAACAACGGCCGCAGCTCCCGGTATCGGCAGTCCATTGAAAACCTTGCTTTCAACCAAGCCTATCTGAATGTTGAATCTTGCCAGCCGCAATGCGCCGCAAACAACGAAGAGGAATGATGCAAGCCATCCCCATTTCCCGTATATCGAAAGCGCCCACGTGTAGGCGAGAATGGATGGAGCAACACCGAAGGCTACCAGATCCGACAGAGAGTCGTATTCCGAACCGAATTTGCTTGTCGTGTTCGTCATCCTCGCTATTCTGCCGTCCAGGCCGTCCAAGACAAAAGCCATTAAGATTGGTGCTGCAGCAAGCCAAAAATCTCCCTTCATGGACGCGATGATGGAATAGAATCCGCAAAAAAGGCTTCCCGTCGTCAAAAGGTTGGGCAATAAATATATGCCCTTTCTTACACGCTCTCTCTTAAATGTGGCATTCTTTTTCATTTTAGCCATCCTATAAGTGTCTCTCCCGCCCTTACTCTGTCACCCACTCTAATGGATATTATCGCATCGGGAGGCAGAAAGACTTCAAGACGTGAGCCGAATCGTATGAGGCCGAATCTCTCACCCTTGCGTACATGCATTCCTTCCTTAACCCAACACTCTATCCTTCTTGCAATTAATCCCGCTATCTGTACCGTTAAAATCTTTTTGCCATCATCCGTTTTAATAAGAACCGAATTTCTTTCGTTCAGTTCTGATGCCTTGTCCAGATTAGCCGAAAAAAAATTCCCTTTGTTGTACTCTATATCGACCACTGTGCCGGAATAGGGTATGCGGTTAACATGAACGTCAAACACGTTCATAAATACACTTATCTTCTGTGCCGGACCTTTGAGAAAATCGCTCTCCACGACGTTTTCTATTTTTATAATCTCACCGTCTGCCGGAGATATTACGGCATTCGCACCATCAGGAAACTCACGCTCCGGATTCCTGAAAAACCAGGCAACGAAGCAAGTGGCGATAAAGAATATCGACGCAGCCCAGATTATACCGAAAATGGAAAAAATTAAAGTGAAAATACCGAGTGGTATGATGAATGGAAAACCTTCACGGACTATGATACTGTTATGATTCATTTATTATGTCGCACAACATTAATAATCCCATGAATGGCCGTAATCTCATGCTTCTTATGCCTGACGACGGTATTTAGCAAGGATTTTGTAGATCTGCTCCTTCCCCCGAAGTTTCCTCTTCTGCAGGTTCTTCTTCTCAATTTCTTCTTCTGCCGTCAGATAGATACGCTTGTTAAAATTCTCGAGATCCGCTTCGAGTTTTTCGTGATCCTCAACATAGCTCTTCAGCTCCTCATCCTGATTAATATATTTCTTGATCAAGAGCTCATCGGCCTTTTCCATGCATGTCACCTCCTGCGCAGTAATTTTATATTAATCAACAATTCTTGTCAATATTTGATATTCCGCGATGAGGGCAAATCCTCCCTTCGTCTCGCGGGTATTTAACGTGAGAAGCGCTTCATCTCTGCTTCAGAAACGCGGAGATATGCGGGTGCAAAGGTAACGGAATCCAGAAGATCTCCTTCAGAGTATTTTTTTTTGCCCAGGAGACCAACGACCGCTGCTCTCACGTGCTGATGGCAAACGGATGCAAAATATGATTTTCCCGGCAACATCTCACTGATGAGCCCGGCGTACTTTACAGCTCCATCACCCAAGAATATAACCTCTTCGTCAATGCACTGTAAGAATCCCCGGACGTCAGTCACCCTCTCACTTTCTATTTTCTCCAATGTGTAATCCCGTCCGGTCCTGTAGAGAGCCGTATATACCTGGTCTTTCTTTGCGTCGAGCATAGGACAGACCGGGATTTCCGAGCCTGGGATATTGCATGCCAGGGCTTCCAGTGTTGATACACCTGCGATCGGCCTCCCTGTCGCCAGGGCGAGTCCTTTTATGGTACTCGCGCCCACGCGCAGCCCCGTAAATGAACCGGGTCCCATAGTACATGCGAAGAGATCTATCTCTCCCGGTTCTATGCACGAAAGTCTCAATAAATGATCTAAAGCAGGCAGCAATACTACGGAGTGATTCACATCCAGATTGACGAAGATTTCGGACAGTATATCGCTATCCCGGAGAAGTGCAATACTGGCGCTCTTCGTAGAGGTATCAATTGCTAAAATCAACATGTCTACCGTGTGAAAAATTTGTTAAAGTCATCAAACCACTTGATGTTGAGTCTCTCTATGTCCATGATGAAAACGAATATCATGAGGCCAATAAGAATGACGAGGCCGATCTGCTGGGCCATCTCTCTCCACTTGATATTAATTTCTCGACCTGTTACGGCTTCTGCAAGAAAAAAGAGGAGATGACCGCCATCAAGGATGGGAATAGGCAAGAGATTCAGGATAGCAAGGTTTATACTTAACAAGGCCATAAACAACACGAATGGTATAATGCCCTCCTTGACCTGGGCCCCTGCAATTTGCGCAATCATAATGGGGCCGCCAAGGGTTCTTGGAGAAACGACACCTTCAAAAATCTTAACAATACTTAGCACAGTCAATTTACTTATAAACCATGTCTGTTTGAGACTGGTCCAAAACGCCAGAAATGGGTTCATCCTCTCAACGACAGTGTGTTCCGATGAAGGACTTACACCTATTTTGTAAGACTCGATTTCTTCACCGAAAATATTTTTCGCCCTATACAACCTCGGCTTCAAGTCAACGTCCCTCGATTGATCGCCGCTTGTTATTGTGATACGCAACCCCCTGCCGTCGCTTTTACTGATAATTTCAGCAAGCCTTTCCCACCGCGTGATTTCTTTACCGTCGATGGCGGCAATGACGTCGCCTTCCCTGATGCCGGCTTCAAAAGCCGGAGACCCTTCCTGCACCCCGCTTATATAGGTAGTCAGGGTTGGAACTCCAACCATGTAAACAATCGCGAAAATCAGTATGGCAAGGAGAAAATTGAAGACCGGACCTGCGGCTACGATTGCCGCTCTTTTCCAAACCGGCTGTTTGAAAAAAGACCTTTTTTCATCTTCCTCCTGGAGCTCCTCGTTCTCCGACTCTCCCAGGAGCTTTATGTAACCCCCGAGCGGTATCAATGAAATGCGATACTCCGTCTCCCCTATTTTCTTCCCTACTAACTTGGGCCCGAACCCGAGAGAAAATTTCAATACAGCGACACCCGAATATTTAGCCACCAGAAAATGGCCAAACTCATGGGCGAAAATAAGAATGCCCAACAGAATAATAACGGAAATAATGCTTATGCCAATCACGATAGAACTTTTATCCTCTCAATGGTTTTTTCCGCAATATCTCTGGCCCATAGATCCGCTTCAAGGATCTCTCCGAGGTCGGGAAACTCCCTTCGCTGATGACAGGAGAGCACCTCTTCTATTACATGAGATATGTCTCCAAACCGAAGGGTGCTCTCCAAGAACGCCTGCACGGCCACCTCGTTGGCAGCATTCAGGACGGCTGGCATTGTCCCCGCCGCCTTTCCCGCTTCATAGGCAAGCCTCAAGTTGGGGAACTTTTCCATATCGGGCCTGAAGAATTCAAAGACGCCAACCTTCAATAAATCAAGAAAAGGCTCAGGGCGGGCAAGTCTATCGGGGAAAGACAGGGCATAGGCTATGGGAATGCGCATATCCGGAACGCTCAGTTGGGCTATTACAGATCCGTCACAGTATTCTACCATGGAATGGATGATACTCTGCGGATGAATGTGCACCTCAATACGTTCAATGTCAACGGAAAAGAACCACCGCGCCTCAATGACCTCAAGACCCTTGTTCATCATGGAAGCCGAATCCACCGTAATCTTTCGTCCCATCCGCCAGGAGGGATGTTTCAATGCGTCTGCAGGTTTCACGTCTGCAAGTTTTTCCTTTGACAGAAGGAAAAATGGACCGCCCGACGCTGTCAGGATAATCCGTCTGATATCCGACCCGCTGTGGCCTGTGATGCATTGAAAGATTGCACTATGCTCGCTATCTATGGGCAAGATCTTCACGCCCTTTTCACGCGCCCTTTCAATTACAAGGGAGCCTGCCATGACCATTACTTCTTTATTAGCAAGGGCGATGTCTTTTCCCGCCTCGATAGCTTCCATAGTGGGGATGAGACCTGCGGAACCCACCATGGCGGATACAACCATGTCTGCTTCCCTTATGCATGCGACATCGCGGTAGCCGCCTGCTCCGTGCAGAATCTCAGTTCCCCTCGAAGACTTTATGATATTTTTCAGTTTCCTGGCATGCTTCTCGTCAATGACCGAGACAACCTTCGGCCTGAATTTCTCAATTTGCTCTGCTAACAGGCTGACATTTTTATATGCCGCGAGAGCGACAACACGAAATCGATCAGGGTTATTCCATATGACGTCCAAGGCATTAACTCCTATGGAGCCCGTCGAACCCAGTATGGATATATTCTTCATGTTTTCAAAACCAATGAACGTACTAACAATAAAAAATCAATATAAGATGACAAGCAAAGCAAAAAGCGTTATCTTCAGTGCGCGTCCTTCAACAAGCGTCTGATAGAGGCGCCCGGGAATGAAGGGAGATTTTCTATGACGCCGTCAAAAATAATCTATAGTAGTAAACGTATGGCGCAATAAAAATTAAACAATCCAGCCGATCCAGCAAGCCCCCGTGTCCAAGAACAAGTGAACCGGAATCTTTTACCCCGGAAGCTCTCTTGATAACGGACTCGCAAAGGTCGCCCAGTTGTCCCATTATGCCTCCCGAAAGTCCCAGCGCTGCGGCATGAAAGACGGAAAGCCTGGGAAGAAAAAATTGCTGGAACAATACGCAGCCGATGACGCTTCCTATCAGCAATCCCGCCGTTCCCTCCACAGTCTTGCCCGGACTTACCAGAGGCATCAGTTTTCTCTTCCCTACGCTTCTGCCCACGTAAAATGCTGCTATATCCCCTGAAAAAGCCAAAACCAAAATAAAGAATATCCACATCATCCCGTCGTCGGAATGCTTCAACAGAATGAAATGTGACAGCATGAAAGGTATATAAATAAATCCGAATACGAGCTTACTGACTGAAACTGTATCAATGGAATGATCGTTCATGCCGAGGAGGGACAGAGAAAAGACGGCTAACATGGAAAATGCAATGACAGCCAACACAATACGTAAATCACCTGAAAAAGCGGCAAGAGGAATTAATATGGCAATAATCAATGCCTGCAATTTCTCCCGGACGAATCCCCCGTTAAACACCATCCGGTTATACTCGATTACGGCTCCGAGAATAACAATTATGATGAATGCGGAAAACACTACCTCCGAACCATAAAATATAATGGCAAAGAGTATGGGTACCGCTATAACCCCGGATATCCATCTTTTTATGTGGGGAGTCATCCTGTATATGTTCCATCCCTGTGCAACTGGTTACTTGTCAATCCGAATCTCCTCTCCCTCCGCTGAAACTCGGCAATTGCCTCGATGAGATGCTTCCTCCGAAAATCAGGCCAAAGAACGTCAGAGAAATAAAATTCTGTATAAGCTGACTGCCACAATAAGAAATTACTCAACCTGTATTCGCCACTCGTTCTTATAAGCAGGTCCGGATCGGGAATATCAGCCGTATATAGATACGTCGAAAACAATTCTTTCGTTAGGTCCTGGGGAGTGATCTTGCCGTCCTGACAGTCTCTTAATATACCCTTCGCAGCCGCAACGATTTCATCCCGTCCACCGTAGCTCAGGGCCAGATTAAGAACCATCCCGTCGTTATGAGCCGTCTTATCCATTGCCTCCTCAAGAATATTTCTTACGTGTCCGCTCAATGATTCGATATCGCCGATTGCTACCAATCTGATGCCGTGGCGAAGCATCTCATCAAATTCTGACCGCAGGTATTTATCCAATAAGTCCATCAGTGCATCAACCTCTTCCCGGGGACGAAGCCAATTTTCAACAGAAAATGCATACAAGGTGAGATATTTTATACCGATCTCCCGGCAAGCTTTTACTACAACCTTCACTGATTTGGCGCCTCTCTTGTGACCCGTTATCCTGCCGAAGGCATGCTTTTCGGCCCATCTGCCGTTACCGTCCATGATTATGGCGATGTGTTGGGGCAGTTTCCTATGGTCAATCTTTTTCATCGGATGACATGCTCTTTTTATAATATCTGCGGATAGTTAATATTTCGTTCAAGTAACACAATCAAGGATAAAGTTCAAGACATGCAAAAAATTGAGAGTGTTAGAAAGTCTTCAACAAATCAGCGATGACGGCCGGGCAAGTATAATTTACATCATTTCCAAAACAAAGAAGGAGCCAAAAGGCTCCCCAGTATCTGTTGTTCACGGCATTGAACTTATATTTCCATGATTTCCTTTTCTTTGGCAGCATGAATACCATCGGTTTTCTTAATATACTTGTCCGTTATTTCCTGAACTTCCTCCTGGTACAAATAGAAATCATCTTCAGAGATGTCATTATCCTTTTTAAGGGTCTTTAGCTGGTCATTTGCGTCCCTTCTGACATTTCTCATATTTATCTTGCATTCTTCGGCGATCCTCTTTACGACCTTTGCCAGCTCCTTTCTACGCTCTTCTGTAAGCTGCGGAATTGAAATGCGTATCACTTTCCCATCATTTACCGGCATCAAACCAAGATCAGATTTCTGTATAGCCTTTTCTATGGTTCCTATAATGCTGTTGTCCCAAGGTGATATGATCATAAGGCGGCTCTCCGGTATGGAAAGTGTGGCGACTTGGTTGAGCGGTGTGGGAACGCCATAATAGTCCACTTTAATGCCATCCAGAAGTGACAGTGACGCTCTTCCTGTCCTCACTTTATTTAAGGATTTTTCAAAAGCGTGAATCGCTTTTTCCATATTATCCTTCAATTCGTCAAAGACCAGATCCTTCATGTCAACCTCTGATTCTCGTTCCCATATCTTCGCCGCATATGACGCGCCTGATATTGCCCTTCTTCTGCAGATTAAAAACGATGATGGGAAGATTGTTCTCTCTGCACAAAGAAATCGCCGTTGCATCCATAACCTTCAAATGTCTCGTCAATATGTCATTATAGGAAATCTCCGTGAACATCTTAGCATCACTGCACTTAACAGGATCTTTATCATAGACCCCTTCTACTTTGGTTGCTTTCAGAATAACATCGGCCTTTATCTCTACGGCCCTTAAAGAAGCGGCAGTATCCGTAGTGAAATAAGGGTTGCCTGTGCCACCTGCAAATATAACGACCCTTCCTTTTTCCAGATGACGCACAGCCCTCCCTTGGATAAACGGTTCCGCAACCTGTTTCATCTCAATGGCGGTTTGAACTCTTGTCACCACATCAAGTTGTTCAAGGGCGCTCCGCAATGCAAGGCTGTTTATAACCGTAGCGAGCATACCCATATAATCCGCTGAAGTTCGATCCATACCCATCTCATTGGCTTCAAACCCGCGAAAAATATTGCCGCCGCCGACCACGACGCCTATCTCGACGCCAAGCCTTGCAACATCCCTGATTTCTCCCGCAATGCTCGATACGGCATCAAGGTCTATCCCATAGGAACCCTTTCCCATAAGGACTTCACCACTCAGTTTCAGGAGGACTCTTTTATAGACAGGTTTATCCATCATCTCTTCTTCAATCGGCGCCCAGCTGGAACCTCGTGAATCTTCTAATAACAATATTCTCACCCGTCTTGGCGATCATATTACTGACCAGCGTCCCAACGGTAAGGGCCGTATCTTTTATAAATTTCTGATCCAGAAGGCAGACATCTTCATAATACTTCTTAAGTTTGCCTTCTATGATCTTATCCCATATCTTCTCCGGTTTCTTTTCCGCCATAGCCTGACTTCTGTATATCTCCTTCTCCCGCTCCAGAATATCGGGAGGTATATCTTCCGACTTCAGATACCTGGGGTTCGCCGCAGCTATGTGCATGGTCAGCTCTTTCGCCAGGAGTCGAAAATCATCTGTCTTGGCAACGAAATCCGTTTCGCAATTAACCTCTACCAAGACGCCTATTTTCCCACCCATGTGGATATATGAGGCAATGACTCCATCTTTTGCCGCCTTTGATGATCTCTTCGTCGCTGCAGACATGCCCTTCTTACGCAAAAAGTCGATTGCCTTTTCGAAATCTCCGCCGGACACAGTCAGAGCTTCCTTGCAATCCATCATACCGGCGCCTGTTTTTTCTCTCAGCTCTTTAACCATTGATGATGTAACGCTCAATTTAATCTACCTCCCGTCAAATTTCTCACTTTGATTGACGCTCCTTATCCGTTTCAAAATCTTCTTCAACATCGGTTATTCCATCCTTTGTTTCAACAGACTCGGGGACATCTGTTTCCACATCTCCGCTTTTCTCAGAGGCCGGTCCGGCCGCTTCCTTGTCGGTATCGGCCTGTACATGCTCCTCGAACTTCCTTTTACCCTCAATTACGGCATCGCAAATCCTTGAAGAAAAAAGCTTGATTGCCCTGATGGCATCATCATTACCCGGGATAACATAGTCGATGTCGTCCGGATCGCAGTTTGTATCAACTATAGCTACTATAGGAATCTTCAATTTTTGCGCCTCTTTCACGGCAATACTCTCGCGCTTGGGATCAACGATAAACAAACCTCCGGGAAGACGTTTCATTATTTTTATGCCACCCAGAACTTTTTCAAGCTTGTTCATCTCTTTCTGAAGTTTCATTATCTCCTTCTTAGGAAATGCCTTGATGCTGTCATCAGAAAACATCTTCTCCAGAAAGTTCAATCTCTCAATTCTCTTATTGATGGTATTAAAATTGGTCAGCATCCCGCCCAGCCATCTCTGATTGACGTAAGGCATCCCGCATCGCTCCGACTCCTCCTTAACCGATTCCTGCGATTGCTTCTTGGTTCCTACAAAGAGAAGCTCTCCGCCCGTTCCTACCATATCGGCTACGAAATTATATGCGGCCTGGAACATCCCCACTGTCTGCTGGAGGTCTATGATATAAATTCCGTTTCTCGCCCCAAATATGTAAGGCTTCATCTTTGGATTCCACTTGTTAGTCTGATGACCAAAGTGAACACCCGCTTCAAGTAATAACTTCATTGATATATTTGCCATTTTGCAACTCCTTCTCGTTTTTTTACCGCCATCCCTGTCTCTTTGTACGGGGAACTCTTCAATGAGAAAAGCAACGCCCCGTCAATCAAAGGATGTGTGAAATCCGCTGCGAAATAGCACAAAGATTTTAAATTAGCAAGCGAAAAAAGGCAAATACAAGAGAAGGTGAACACGCGACGCAATGATTTTTGCGATCAGTAGACATTCAGATGTTTCATAGAGTTAAGTGTGATAGTGGGCGTTAATCTTGATGTAGTCAAAGGTGAGATCAGAAGTGCATATTCTGTGTGATTTATTCCCCATTCCGAGTTTTAAGAAGACCTTTATATTTGTCCTGGACATTATTTCCAAGAGCTCTTTTTCATGGCCGTCTATGCCTTTTCCATGAGCAAATACCGGAATTTCTTCAAAGTATAGTTTAACGGCATCAACAGGAAGATTAATGCCAGTCGAGCCGGCAGCCGCTATTATCCTCCCCCAGTTGGGGTCGCAGCCGTAGAAAGCGGTTTTGACCAGATTTGAGTTGGCTACGGCATAGGCAACTTTTTTTGCATCTGTTATCGAACTTGCTTCATCAACGATTATTTCTATAAATTTAGTCGCCCCCTCGCCATCTCTGACGATGGCATCTGAAAGATCGGACATTACGCTGAAAAGCATTTCTTTAAACAAAGATAAATTGTTGGAATTTCGCTTCAGTTGTTTGTTACCGGCCATACCATTCGCCAGAATTATCGCTGTATCATTCGTGCTCATGCAGCCGTCAACCGTGATTGCATTAAAGCTCCTGTCTACTGCCTGTTTAAAAACCGCATCCAGGGTATGAAAATCGATGTCCGCATCCGTCATGGCAAATGCAAGCATGGTCGCCATATGGGGCTCTATCATTCCTGCTCCTTTGGCAATCCCGCACACAGAAATTTCTCTTGAACCGATCCATTCCTTCCTGCAAGACATCTTGGGAAATTTATCCGTTGTCATGATTGCCTCTGCAGCCGCAGGAATGCCATTTGGATGCAAGCCCCCAACTAGCCCTTCCATGCCTTCTTTGATATTCCTTACGGGAGGCCTGTGGCCGATTATTCCCGTAGATGCCACTAAAACGAGTTCATCGGCGATATTCAGATTATCGGAAGCGCATCTCGACATGTCCACGGCATCGGCGTATCCGTCCTCGCCGGTCGCCGCATTGGCATTGCCGCTATTTGCCAGAATCGCCTGAGCCACACCCGATTTTATCCTTTCCATATCGAGGAGAACCGGCGCTGCCTTAAAGCAATTTCTCGTAAATACTGCCGATGCTTTTGCCGGTACCACGGAAAAAATCAGGGCGAGGTCCTTAAGGCCATTTTCTTTGATGCCCGCATGAATGCCATTCGCCAGAAAACCAGGAACGGCGTATGTCTCCGACTCTTTACAGATCATAAAACACCTTATTTGAGAAGTCTATCAAAAAAAATTGTCATGCCTTTTGCACATCTTTTCACTGTCCGCAGCATTTCTTATATTTCTTCCCGCTGCCGCACGGACAGGGATCATTTCTCCCCACCTTCTTCGTATCCCTCTTTACGGTAGAGGTCTCTGCCATTTGTTCTCCACGGCTCATGATATAATCCTGACTGGCCTCTTCCCGCATTTCTTCAATCTCTTCTTCCCTCTTGATTTTGACGATACAGAGTTTTTCGATGGTATCCTCTTTAACGCGGTGGATCATTTCCATGAACATTTCATAGCCCTCTTTCTGGTATTCCCGGACAGGATCCTTCTGTCCGTAACCCCTGAGGCCGATGCCTTCCTTCAGGTGATCCATGCTCAGGAGATGATCTTTCCAGTGAGAATCAATAGACTGCAACATGATTACCTTCATGAGATAATCCATGAGGGGTTTGCCGTATTCCTCCTCCTTGTTTTTCAGCAGCGTTTTCACGGAGTCAATAAGCGTATCTTCAATCGCGTCCCTGCTGAGATTTCTCCCTGTTTCACTTAAGTTCAATCGTAACGAAAACTGTTTGAAAACAATATCGTCCAATCCCCTCAGGTTCCATTCCTCCGGATGGGACTTCTCGTCCACGTACTGCGAGACTACTCCGTCTACGAGTTCTTCCAGCATCTCTTCCACATCAGACCACAGATCCTCTCCCTTAAGCGCTCTCTTGCGCTGTTCGTAAATCACCTGTCTCTGCCTGTTCATTACATCGTCAAATTCCAGCAGGTGCTTGCGGATATCAAAATTATGAGCCTCGACCTTTTTTTGCGCATTTTCGATAGCCCTCGAAATGAGGTTATGTTCAATCGGCTGATTCTCTTCCATGCCAATCCGGTCCATTATGGACGAGATTCTCTCTGCACCGAATATGCGCAGAAGATCATCCGCGAGCGCAAGATAAAAGCGCGAAGACCCCAAATCCCCCTGGCGCCCCGCCCTGCCCCTGAGCTGATTGTCGATGCGGCGGCTTTCATGCCTTTCCGTCCCGAGGATGTGGAGTCCACCCATCTCGGCGACGCCTTCGCCGAGCTTTATATCGGTTCCACGGCCCGCCATATTGGTTGATATGGTTACCATGCCCGGCTGCCCCGCCTGGGCAATGATCTCCGCTTCTTTTTCATGATGCTTGGCGTTCAGGATGTGGTGTTTGATACCCGTCCGCGAAAGATGTCTGCTTAGGAGTTCAGACTTTTCGATGGATATCGTACCTACCAGAACTGGCCTTTTTTCCTTGTGCAGTTCCTTAATCTCCTCGATGACCGCATTAAATTTTTCTGCCTCAGTCTTGTAAATCACATCAGAATTATCTACCCTGATCATGGGCATATTGGTTGGAACCACGACAACATCGAGGTTGTAGATCTTATTGAATTCGGCGGCCTCCGTATCTGCTGTGCCTGTCATTCCCGCGAGCTTCTTATACATCCTAAAGTAATTCTGGAAGGTTATCGCTGCAAGTGTCTGATTTTCGCGCTCTATTTTAACTTTCTCCTTCGCTTCCAGAGCTTGATGCAGACCGTCACTGTACCTTCTTCCCGGCATGACCCTGCCTGTAAACTCATCAACAATTATGACCTGGCCATCTTTGACCAGATAGTCAACATCGCGCTTGAAGAGCGTATGGGCCTTCAATCCCTGATTTACGTGGTGAAGAAGCTCCATATTCCTCGGCTCAAAGAGGTTCTGGACCTTCAGATAACCTTCGACCCTGGCGACGCCTTCCTCCGTCAACACCACGGTCCGGCTCTTTTCGTCAATAGTGTAGTCCTTGTCCCTTCTCAATTTAGGTATTACCTGATTGATGTTGTAGTATTTATCGGTAGATTCCTCCGACGGGCCTGATATTATCAGAGGTGTTCTCGCCTCATCAACGAGGATGCTGTCCACCTCGTCAACGATGGCATAACTGAAGTCCCTCTGAACATAATCCTCAAGGCTGAACTTCATATTATCACGCAGGTAATCAAAACCGAATTCATTGTTCGTGCCATAGGTGATATCGGCATTATATGCCTCTCTTCTTTCATCATCATCCATGCCATGAACAATGACTCCCACTGTGAGGCCGAGGAATTTATATATAGGCCCCATCCACTCCGCATCCCTCTTTGCCAGATAATCATTTACAGTCACCAGATGGCAACCTTCCCCGGACAGGGCATTCAGATAGAGCGGCATGGTAGCTGCCAGGGTCTTTCCCTCTCCGGTTTTCATCTCCGCAATCGTTCCCTCATGGAGAACGAGGCCTCCTATAACCTGAACATCAAAAGGTCTCATCAGCAAGGTTCTTCTCGCTGCTTCCCTGACAACGGCAAATGCCTCAACCAGGATATCGTCGAGTTCCGCACCACTGCTCAGCCGCTCCTTAAAATATGGCGTCTTCGTTTTCAGTTCCCCATCACTTAAGCCCATCATGGCGGGCTCAAGATCGTTTACTTCATCAAGGATCAAAGACAGTCGCTTTAATTCCCGGTCATTTTTAGTGCCTATTACCTTTCCCAGCAAAGACCCAAGCATAGATAATCCCCCCAAAAAAAAACCGGTATCAAACCGGGCTGTTAGATAACGAATAACGATCCGTCCCGCATAATACTTGCGGGCGGGCAAATCTAATTCAGATATTTTCTCGGATTAACGGGAATGCCGTTTAGTGATACGGAGTAATGGAGATGCGAGCCTGTACTTCGACCGGAATTCCCAACATAACCGATGAGGTCTCCCCTCTTAACCATGTTCCCCTGCTTCACGGCAGTTCTCAAGAGGTGACCGTACCAACTCGTCATCCCGTATCCATGATTTATCTTAACCATGTGTCCCACATCCCGATCATAAGATATCTCAGAAACTAAACCATCCGCAGGCGCCACCACGTGTACGCCCATTCTCGTCGCAATATCAATTCCCTTGTGAAATTCTCTGCCGCCGCCGATTGGTGATGATCTGAATCCAAACTCCGATGTAATCCAGCCCTGAACAGGCCAAATCGACGGAGTTGCAGCAAGTATGGACTTCTGTTTCTCAAGGAATTTGAATAACTCGTTGAAACTATTCTTCTGCTCGACCGCATCTTTAGACAGCTGCTCGACATTTTGATCGATCTTGGCAATGACCATGCGCTGGTCAGTCTCGGCGTGCGATTTTATCCTTGTTTCGTCGTTTATCGAGCCGCCGATGCCGAGGATCTGCCCTTTATAGCGCTTATCTTCGACGTTAGCCACGGTCCTGATATTCTTATCGAGCTGACTGAGTTCTTCCATCCTCACGGCAAAATTGTTTACCTTTTCTGCCAGGCCATCGATCTGAACTTTTTGTTCCCTTGTTTGTCTTCTCAAACGTTCCAGCTCAATCTTGTCCCTCTTTATTCTGATGTAATCGTAATATGTATACATGGATGCCAGAATAACAGCCATTATACAAAATGCAACGCCCTTCAAAACCTTGTTTGAAAGGGTGAATCTCTTCGTAGAACTTTTTTTCTTGGGGATTATCAGGAAGGTATAAAAATTCTTTGGCATCTTTATTCCTTTCGAGCATCCTTACGACAAACCGGGAATGTATAACTACCACAATCATGCCAATTGTCAAGCAAAGTTTAAGCTTCTTTTAGAAAATTGACTTGACTTTGCAACGGGGAATACGCTACACACCGCAAACATCTTTACCAACTGCCACCGGTAACTGTAGAAAGGAGTTCCCATGTCAAAATATGAACCTAACTCGTTAAGAAATATAGCAATTGTGGGGCACGGAGCAACAGGTAAGACCTCTCTCTGCGAGTCCCTCCTTTTCATTGCCGGTAAGACGGACAGGCCGGGGAGGGTTGATGATGGAACTTCATCAATGGATTTTGAACCGGAAGAGCAGAAACGGCGTATTTCCATCAGTGCAGCGACAAATTTTTTCGAATGGGAAAAGCATAAAATAACCATCCTCGATACGCCGGGAGATTCCAATTTCGCCTATGATACGAGGAATTGCCTCCGCGTAGCCGATGGAGCCGTTGTCGTCATAGATGCGGTCGGCGGCGTCGAATTTCAAACCGAGAAGGTATGGGAATACGCCGACGAGTATAAGCTTCCCCGAATCGTTTTTATCAGCAGAATGGACCGTGAGCGGGCTGATTTTTTTACAAGTGTGGAGACTATCAAGAGCCGCTTGGGTAAAAAGGCCACGCCCGTACTGCTGCCAATCGGCAAGGAGGACAATTTCAAGGGGGTCATCGATCTCATAACCAAGAAGGCCCTCATTTTTGACGGCAGTAGTGGCGCATATAAATCGGCGGATATCCCCGCCGACATGAAGGACATCGTGGAAAAATACCGCGAGAACATGGTGGAAGATATCGCAGAGTCCGACGAAAAACTAATGGACAAATATCTGGATGCGGGGGAACTTAGCGATGATGAACTCAAGGCGGGGCTGAAGAAAGGCGTAATGTCTTTGAGTCTTTTACCCATCGCGTGTGGGTCTGCAGTGAAGAATATCGGCATCGCACCCTTTATTGATCTGGTAATAAATGCCCTCCCCTCCCCGGTGGAACGCGGACCGGTTACAGGGAAAAAACCCGGTAAAGACGAAGCAGAAACAAGGATGCCTGAGGAATCTGCACCCTTCTCTGCCTTGGTCTTCAAGACCATTGCCGACCCTTATGCAGGGCGGCTGACTCTGTTCCGCGTATTCTCGGGAACGGTTACCTCTGATTCAACTTTTTACAATTCGTCACGAAAAATTACGGAAAGGTTTGGAAATATCTTTTTCCTGGAGGGAAAGAGCCAGAAACCGGTTGAGTCTCTGGTGCCCGGAGATATTGCCGCTGTGGCAAAGCTCAAAGAGACCTCCACCGGAGATACGATATGCAATGAAAAAACAGCCATAATTTTTGAAAAAGTCGTACCGCCGCCGCCCATCATGTCCTTTGCCGTGTCGCCCAAAAGCAGGGGCGATGAAGACAAGATAGTTTCCTCAATAAACCGCATAATCGAGGAAGACCCCCCCCTGACGTTCCGGCGGGAGGAACAGACCAAGGAAATGATCCTGTCCGGAATGGGGCAGGTACATATAGAAGTCTCTATCGAAAAGATGAAGAGAAAATTCGGCGTGGAACTGACCTTGAAAACACCCAAGATTCCCTACAAGGAAACGATCAAAGGCAAGACCAACGTCCAGGGCAAGTACAAGAAACAGTCCGGCGGGCGCGGGCAATTCGGAGACTGTTGGCTCGACATAGAGCCACTGCCGCGCAGTGGAGGCTATGAATTCGCGGACAAGATCGTCGGCGGCGTAATTCCTCAACAGTACCGACCTGCCGTTGACAAAGGAATTGTCGAGGCCATGTTGGAAGGCGTCATTGCCGGGTATCCCGTTGTTGACGTGAAGGTTTCTCTCGTGGATGGATCTTACCACACAGTCGATTCCTCGGAAATGGCCTTCAAGATAGCCGGCTCAATGGGCTTCAAGAAAGGTGTACTGGCATGTCAGCCGGTTCTGCTTGAACCCATTGTCAACATCGACATCGAGATCCCCGATGAATATATGGGCGACGTCATCGGTGATTTAAATGGCCGCCGCGGCAAAGTCCTGGGTATGGAATCAAAAGGACCGAACAGAATTATAAAGGGACTGGTTCCCCTTGCCGAGATCCTGAGATACGCGCCTGATCTGCGATCGATGACGAGCGGCAGAGGCACGTTCACATACGAGCACTCACATTACGAAGAGGTCCCGCCATTTATTGCAGAGAAGATAATCGCCGAATCGAAGAAGGAACAGCAGTAAGTTGCCCATTGAACACTCTCCTTTTTTTGCTTTTCACGAGGTCGTAACTTGTCAATTCACGCAGGTGTCATAACCATAAGTGACAAAGGGTTCCGGGGGGAGCGAGAAGATAAAAGCGGTCAGGAAATCATTGCGATGTTGAAAGATGCAGGCATTGATGTCGCCTGCATAAAAATTATCCCCGATGAAAAAGATCAGATAAGAGATACGCTGATCGACTTTGCCGATAAGAAGAACCTTGCTCTCATCGTAACGACAGGTGGTACCGGCGTCAGTCCCAGGGACGTCACTCCCGACGCAACTCTGGAAGTAATCGACAAAGAAGTGCCGGGCATGGCGGAGGCAATGCGGCAGGCAAGCGCAGCCATAACACCGCATGCAATGATATCGCGCGCCGTTGTCGGAATCAGGGGCAGGTCTCTGATCGTTAATCTGCCGGGCTCTCCCAAGGCTGTTCGGGAAAACCTTGCGGTCATCCTGCCGGCGCTCCCGCACGCCGTTGAAAAAATCAAGGGTGATGACGCCGAATGTGCGTCTTAAGATGGTTAAGAGCGTTATCTATGTGTGTGCCGGGCCAGTAGATCCCTTTGCAACTGGGACATCTGCGAAATGCGCTTTGGGTGTCATATACGAAGGCCGGGACCATGCCGGCAACATCCTCCTTGTCGACCGCCTCTAATGCCTCATTGCATCTCAAGCAGATACTGAACAACTGGCCGAGATCAGCGGCGATAGACAGTTTTTCCATCACTTCCCCGAGCTGTTCCTGGACATGATCACTCCCGACGGTGACGAGCTTGCCGGAAAACTGTCTGGTTGCCATATCCTTTTTTCTCGTCAGAACAACTCTGCCTTCGCTCTCCGCCTTCCTCAAAAATTTTCGATCCGCTTCTCCCCGGTACGATACGGTATCGTAACCCAAGATACGGAGCCACTTCGCAAGTTTCCCGAGGTTAGTATCCGTTATGAACTTCACGTCTCAAGACAGTCCGCAATCTATCTCTTTTGTGTTCATTGATGATCAGCGGGGACTTGCGTTTCCTCCTCACTGATCACTTCCTTCTTACTATCTCTGACCTCTCTTCTGAGTTCTCTGATGGTTGTGTTTAACTTGCTTATCGTCCTGTTCAATCTGAACCGCTCCACTATTCCCATAAACCCGGTAAAGATGACGCCGCAGAGGAACGCTATAAAAATCAGCATATATGTCGGCGCGGTCACATTGAAAAAATCATAGTATTTTAAGCGAATGGGAAGAGTATTCTCTAATGAAAAGGTAATTACAAAAAGTATAACCAGAACAACAATTACAGTGTATATAACCTTCATCTCAGACCTCCGGACGATATTTTTCGAAATACGGCAAAAGAATCTCACAAGTTTTGTGTATGTCCTCGGGGATTACACGGACTTCGCCCACAACGCTCATGAAGTTGGCATCCCCGCTCCATCTCGGCACTATGTGTACATGGATATGATCGTCTATACCGGCGCCCGCGGCCTTTCCCAGATTGATACCGATATTAAATCCATCGGGGCTCATAGCCTTTTTCAGGACTCTGATTGCCATCTCCTGCAGGTTGAATATTTCCAGTTTTTCTTCGGAAAGAAGATCTTCCAGTTGGCTTATATGCCTGAAAGGAATGATCATAAGATGGCCGCTGATATAAGGGTAGCGATTCGCCATTACAAACGCAGTATTCCCTTCAAAAAGCACGAGATCATCACTTCTGCGTGATTCCCTGCAAAAAATACAGCCTGCCGGTTTTTCGCCTCTAATAAATTCCATTCTCCAGGGCGCGTATATTTTTTCCATGTATAAAACCTAAATATAATTCAGCTCTATAATTTCCCCTCTAATCCCGTCCCCGATCTCCAGAATGCCGATAGTATTATGGGATGCAAAGCGTCTGTCCGTGGCCGATCCCGGATTGAAGAAGAGGATGCCGTCCTTAACCGCATTCGCTGCACGATGCGTGTGACCGTATACCAGACAGTCCACGCGTCCTATTTCTTTTAGAAGTTTGCGTTCAATGCCGAATGGCATCCCCCAGCCATGAATGAGCCCCACTTTATAATTGTTGAGATCAAGCACCAGCTTCTTGGGAAGGGACTGCCTTACGGAAGGCAGATCCATATTGCCGCAGACCGCCTTCACATCTTTTCCTGCAAATGCGTCAAGAACACTCATATCAACCAGGTCTCCTGCATGTAAGATCAGATCGGCGTCGCGAAAATGATCTTTCAGGAGACGCGTTAGTCTTTCATCACAGCCTGTAAGGTGGGTATCTGATATAACCCCTATCTTCACCCTTCAACTTCCTCAACATGTTTACTGAGAATTATATCGATACAGCCCAAAAAGACAAGCATTATTTGTATATGGCGATGACCCATTGGCAGGGCATATGTCAGGCATGAACCTGTAAATCGGAAAAGAAGACGCTTCTTATCGGTTTTCACGGGCATCCCGCAATGGAGATTGCCGGCGGTTTTAGTTTGACTTTATCTCCTCACTTTTTATATTATTTATTTAAAGACCTAAGAAAGGAACTGATAACCGTGCTTGAATCCGCATTGGATAAGATGGCAGAAAACATCCTCAGTCTTGATGAGGCATCGCTTGCCAGTTTATGGGAAAAATATAAGACAAGAATGGAGCATTTCGAGACAACGAAAGAATGGGAGAAATCCGTTATCATCTTTTTCATCATCAATGCCGTGCGCGTGAAGAATCACATCTTTAACGAAAATGTGCTTGAACTCCAGAAGAAACACGACAAACCGCAGAAGCCGCCGAAAAAAAAGCCTGACTTGAAACTGGTTAAGTAAAAAGACATGGATAAGGCTGCCGCAATTAAGAGAATTAAAGAGCTCCGGGCATTAATCAACTACCAAAACAGACGTTACTATCAACTGGATGACCCGGAAATATCCGACGTTGAGTACGACCGTCTCATGAAGGAGCTCATCGAGTTGGAAGAGCGATTTCCGGAAATCGATGTCTCCGAATCCCCCTCGCAGCGAGTCGGGGCTGCGCCATTGGACAAATTCAGCACCATCTCGCATCTTACCCCGATGCTCAGCCTTGCCAATGCCTTCTCCGAGCAGGACATTTTGGATTTTGACGAGCGCATCAAACGCTTCCTTGGTACGGACGAAAAGATCGCCTTCGTCGTCGAGCCTAAACTGGACGGCACGGCAGTTAATCTCATATATGAAAACGGCTTGCTGGCTGTCGGGGCAACGAGAGGCGATGGAGAAAAGGGGGAAGATGTCACGCAAAATCTGAGGACCATTGATTCGATACCGCTGCGCATTAAGAAGAGCAAGGAATCCCCTATCCCGGAACGAATTGAAATTAGAGGAGAGGTGTATATCGAGATCGATCCATTCAAGACACTGAACAAACGCAGGTTAAAGGAAGGCGAGCAGCCCTTTGCCAATCCTCGAAATGCGGCCGCCGGATCGTTGCGGCAGTTGGATTCAAGGATAACCGCCAGAAGACCCTTGGAGATCTTCTGTTACGGTATTGGCCTGGTCACAGGAAAAACATTTAAGAGACATTGGGATGTCCTGCAAACTCTTCCCAAATGGGGCTTCAAGGTTAACCGCCTTGTCAAACAGGCAAAAGATATCCATGAGTGCATCGCATACTATCACCACATCGATAAAATCAGGGCGGAGCTGCCATACGAAATTGATGGCGTCGTGATCAAGGTAGATGATATCGAAATCCAGGAGCGGCTGGGCGCCGTATCCCGAAGTCCGCGGTGGGCTCTTGCGTGTAAATTCGCCGCCACACAGGCAACGACCAAAATCGAAAGAATTGATGTTCAAGTGGGACGAACCGGTGTACTCACTCCTGTGGCCATCATGACACCTGTCAAAGTCGGCGGCGTCACAGTCAGCAGGGCGACGCTCCATAATATGGATGAGATTAAAAAGAAGGACATCCGTGAAGGCGATACAGTCCTTATTCAGAGGGCTGGGGACGTAATCCCAGAGGTAGTAAAAGTAATCGTATCGAATGAAAACCGCTCTGAGAAATTTGTCATGCCCGCTGCGTGCCCGGAATGCGGCTCACATGTTGTGCGCCTTGAGGGCGAGGCGGCCCACCGCTGCATAGGGCTGGTCTGCCCTGCCCAGATTAAGGAACACATTGCGCACTTTGCATCGCGCGGCGGCATGGACATCGAGGGACTTGGCGATAAACTGGTCGCACAATTGGTGGATACGGAGCTGATAAGAGACCCTGCCGACATCTATTACCTCACGAAAGATAAGCTCCTCACCCTTGAAAGGATGGCGGAGAAATCGGCCAACAATCTCCTTACCGCCATAGAGCGGTCGAAATCGCCGCCCCTGGAAAAATTCATCTATGCCCTGGGGATAAGACATGTAGGAGAGCGCATGGCGAAAGTCCTTGCCGGGTCTTTCACGACACTTGGCAGGCTGATTGACGCTACGGAAGATGACCTTCTCGCGATCAGGGATATCGGACCTGAGGTAGCAAGCAGCATTACCGGATTTTTCAGCGAGCAATCCAACAAGAGAGTGATTGAGAAATTCAGGAAAGCCGGCGTCAAGCCCGTTGAAAAATCCCGGCCTAAAGATACGAGTCTCGCTGGAAAATCCTTCGTTTTCACGGGAACGATGAGCAGACTCACAAGAAGCGAAGCGAAAGAGATTGCCGAATCCCTCGGCGCTTCAGCCACGGACTCGGTTACAAAGACAACCGATTATGTCGTCGCCGGTGAATCACCCGGCTCAAAGATCGAGAAAGCAAGAGCCTCGGGCATTAAGATCATCGACGAGAAGGAGTTTTTGAAACTTACCGGCAGGGAATGACAAGAATGAAGAGGATGCACGTTATCATCTCCGGCAGGGTACAGGGAGTTCTTTTCCGGGCATATACCAGGGATACTGCCGTGGCTTTGAAACTGACAGGATGGGTGAGAAATCTCCACGACGGTAGTGTTGAGGCAACATTTGAAGGAGATGATAAGAATGTGGAGTCCATGCTGGAATGGTGCAGAAAAGGGCCAACGCACGCCATTGTCAAACACGTTGACGCCACCGAGGAACCCTACAGCGGCGAATTCCGCGATTTCCGTATAACCTACTGACGGCGAAACATCTTTATGACTTGCTGAAAGGTTGCGAGGAGCAAATCGAATATTTTTCTCAAAGGCCAATGCAATATCCCACCTAGCGCCCCCCCTTATTAAAGGGGGGTATGGGGGGATTTCATGAGCCTCGATGAAACTATATTTTCAACGGAATTCCTTAAACGTCTCTTCAAAACCCTTCATTGAATTAACAATCGTGGCGTCATCAACACAGAAAGCGATCCGGAAATTACCGGGCCATCCGAAGCCGCTTCCCGGAACGGTCAGAATTTTTCTCTTCGTGAGAGCCCTGACGAATTCTATGTCATCGCCTCCGGGGGCCTTGGGAAAGAGGTAGAATGTCCCGTCCGGTTTTATAAATTCGTAACCGATGGATGAAAGGCCGCCGCAGAGGAGCTCTCTCTTTCTCCTGTATTCCTCCACGTCAACTGTCACGCCCTGTATTTTTGCGATCACCCGCTGCATCAAGGCCGGAGCATTCACAAAACCGAGCGTCCTGTTGAAAAGGATCAGGCCGCCCATGACCTCTTCAACATCGGAAATCACGGGATTGACGGCCAGATAACCTATGCGCTCACCCGCGAGCGAAAGGCTCTTCGAGTACGAAGAGGCAATCATGCTGTTTCTATAAGCCGAGAGGATGCTCGGCACCGTGATGCCGTCGTAGACGATATCTCTATACGGCTCATCAGAAACGAGGTAAATATCCTTGCCGTATGCCCTGCTTCTATCCTCCAACAGTTCCGCAAGTCCCCGAATCGATGCCTCGTTATATACCTTCCCCGTCGGATTATTGGGAGAATTGATGAGGACTATTTTCGTCCTTTCTGTAACGGCATCTCTCAACGCGGCAAGATCGAGGGAAAAATCATCATTCGTCATCACGAACTTGGCAACACCATTTGCGTTATCGGCATAAATTCTGTATTCCACAAAACATGGCGTAGGAACGAGTAACTCGTCACCCGGTTCAAGAAGGACTTTACATATTACGTTCAAGGCCCCTGCCGCCCCGCAGGTCATGATAATGTGATCCGCGGAGAGCGTTACACCTTGATCCCTGCTGAGAGCCTGAGCAACAACCTGCCTCGTCTTAAGGTATCCCGCATTCGGCATATAGCCGTGGGCGCCGGAGACTTCTTCGGCTGTAACCTGGCGCAGCGCTCTCTTAAACTCAATCGGCGGTTCGACACTGGGGTTGCCGATGCTGAAATCAAAAACCTTCTCCGCCCCGAATTGCTTCTTCAGCCTGTCACCTTCCTCAAACATCTTCCTGATCCAGGAAGATTGTGAGATGAAGCCGCGAACTTTTTCAGAAACCGCCATACGCTACTCCTCAACACCGGTTAATGTATGCTCTTATGAATTATTAACACAGCATGCCTGCCGCGTCAATATGACGAATCACCACACGAAACTGATTTTAGTTCTGGAAGTGTTGCTTTCGCGAAGTTAGATCTGCTCTGACGACGAACCGAATTTAAAATTTTATAAAGTTTAGTACTGGATCTTCTATTCCACGTATCTTCAAGACTATACCCGTTCCAAAGTTGCATACTTTAGCTGATTGGAGTGAACCCCACCGATTGCACAAAATATGATAGAGTATTAGACAGGATCATCACCCCATAGGGTGAGAAAGGATCATGTCATGAAGTATAGAAGGTTCACTCAGGATTTTAAAAGATCACTTGT
>Ga0209777_10001821_pt1 | contig 29406 bp, 26 predicted proteins | sample FrelakmetHBP12HB_FD_187147 | JGI IMG/M metagenome (GOLD analysis project Ga0209777, IMG submission 187147) | Freshwater lake sediment microbial communities from the University of Notre Dame, USA, for methane emissions studies -HBP12 HB (SPAdes)... | ecosystem: Environmental > Aquatic >...
CGATCTCGGGTCCCACGCTCCGCCAGCCGGATTCGAATGAGCGCCCGCTGAAGAGCGGCTCGGGCGCTGGCCAGATCGGCAGGCTCAACGAATCCCCCTTCGAGCACGCGCTCCGCCTCACGGCGTGCGCGCTCGGCCCGCTCAAGATCGATCTCCGAACCCAGATCGGCCATCTCGGCGAGAACCATGACTCGATCCGGACGGACCTGCAGGAAGCCGCCGAAGATAGCGAACTCCTCCTCCTGATCGCCGCGCTTGAAGCGCAGGACTCCCTGGCCGAGAAGCGAGATCAGCGGCGCATGGTGCGGCAGAATACCGAGTTCGCCCTCGCTTCCGGGCACGATGACCTCGTCGACGTCGCCCTCGAAGGCTCGCCTTTCCGGGGTCACGATCTCCAGGTGGAGGGGCATCGCCTATTCCAACCCTTCGCTTCGTCCCGATCCGGACCGCGGCGACATGCCTCCGCTGAGCCGAACGTCGGCGCCGGAGCGAGGCGACTCTGACGCGAGGCCTGGCGTCGCCCACAAGAGCGCGCCGACGAGCGTCTCAGCGATCATGGTCACTTCGCCAGCTTCGCTGCGTTGGCCCGGACGTCGTCCAGGGTACCGGCCAGGAAGAAGGCCTGCTCGGGCAGGTCATCGACCTTGCCCTCGAGGATCTCCTTGAACGAGGCGACGGTGTCGCGGATGGGCACATACGCGCCGGGCCGGCCGGTGAAGACCTCGGCCACGTGGAAAGGCTGGCTGTTGAAAATCTGCAGGCGCCGGGCCCGTGCGACCGTCGACTTGTCCTCTTCGGACAACTCGTCGATGCCCAGGATCGAGATGATGTCCTGCAGGTCGCGGTAGCGCTGCAGGACGCGCTGGACCTCGCGAGCGGTGTCGTAGTGCTCCTGGCCCACGACGAGCGGATCGAGGACCCGGGACGTCGACGTCAGGGGATCGACGGCCGGGTAGATACCCAGCTCGGCAATGGCGCGTTCGAGGCGAATAGTCGAGTCGAGGTGGCCGAACGTCGTCGCGGGAGCCGGGTCGGTGTAGTCGTCCGCGGGCACGTACACGGCCTGCAGCGACGTGATCGAACCTTTCTTGGTCGAGGTGATGCGCTCCTGCAGGGCCGCCATCTCCGTCGCCAGGTTGGGCTGGTAGCCGACGGCCGACGGCATTCGGCCGAGCAGCGCGGATACCTCGGAGCCGGCCTGGGTGAAGCGGAAGATGTTGTCGATGAAGAGCAGGATGTCGCGGCCTTCCTCATCGCGGAAGTATTCGGCCATCGTCAGGGCGGTCAAGCCGACGCGCTGGCGGGCACCCGGCGGCTCGTTCATCTGGCCGAAGACGAAGGCCGTTTTGGCGATGACGCCGGACTCGGTCATCTCGTGGATCAGGTCGTTGCCTTCGCGGGACCGCTCGCCCACGCCCGCGAAGACGGAGTAGCCGGAGTGCTCCTGGGCCACGTTTCGGATCAATTCCTGGATGATGACGGTCTTGCCGACGCCGGCGCCACCGAAGACACCGATCTTGCCGCCCTTGGCAAAAGGGCAGACAAGGTCGATGACCTTGATGCCGGTCTCGAAGATCTCGGTCTCCGTGGTCTGCTGATCAAAGGCGGGGGCCGGGCGGTGGATCGGCAGACGAACGGTCGCCTCGACCGGTCCCCCGTCGTCGATCGCTTCCCCGAGGACGTTGAAGACGCGCCCGAGCGTGACCTGGCCCACCGGAACAGTGATCGGGCCGCCGGTGTCGACGGCTTCGACGCCGCGGGCCAGCCCGTCGGTGGTGGTCATGGCGACGCTGCGGACCCAGTTGTTGCCCAGGTGCTGCTGGACCTCGCAGACGATCTTCACCCCGTCGCCGCGGCGAACCTCCACGGCGTTGTAGATCCCGGGCAGCTTCCCGGCAGGGAACTCGATGTCGACGACCGCGCCCGTGATCTGGATCACACGGCCGGTTGCGGTCGGAGCGGCTGTCGTCATCGTCTTGTCGGTGCCTCCTGGTTTCGTCGCCTGCAGCCCTAGCGCGCCTGTGCGCCGGACGCTATCTCGATCAGTTCGCTCGTGATGTTGGCCTGGCGCGCCTTGTTGTAGCTGAGCGTCAGGTCCTCGATGAGCTCATCCGCGTTCTCGGTCGCGTTCTTCATCGCCACCATCTGGCTGGAGAAGAAGCTGGCCGTGCTTTCCAGCGCGGTCTGGTAGAGGCGGGTGCCGACGTAGCGCGGTAGCAGCTCGTCCAGGACGATCTCCGGGGCAGGCTCGAAGATGAATTGCGCGCCCGGGATGCCGCCTGTGTCGGGGCGAGGGTTGATGGGCAGGAGCCCGACCATGTCCGCCCGCTGGACCAGAGTCGAGACGAAGCGCGTGAATATGACGTCCACCTGGTTGTACGTGCCGGCCTCGTATTCGTCCGAGATCAAGCGGGAGAGCGGCAGGACCTCGTCGAATCCGGGTCGATCGCCGAAGCCGGCGAAGTGGGCGATGATCGGTACGCGGGCGCGGCGCATCGCGTCGCGACCCTTGCGGCCGACGCTGACGAGCTCAAGCTCGCCGGGATGCTCCACGATCTCCTTGGCCGCGAAGCGAATCGCGTTGGTGTTAAGCGGCCCGGCGAGACCTCGATCGCTCGTGACCAGGACGATCAGGCGCTTGCCCTCTTCACGCCGGCTCAGAAGCGGATGCTCGTCGCCGCGGAGGACGGTCGCCAGGTCGGCCAGGATCTCGTCGAGCAGCTCCGAGTAGGGCCGGGCGGCGAGGGTCGACTCCTGGGCACGCCGAAGCTTGGACGCAGCCACGAACTGCATCGCCCGCGTGATCTGCCTGATGTTCCTGGACGCGGTGATGCGCCTTCGGATGTCTCGCTGGCTGGGCACGCTGCTTCTTTCCGGCTTCTCAGGCGAGGAATGTCTGGCGGAACTCGACGGCCGCCGCTTCCAGGGCCGCGGCCGTATCGTCGTCGAGAACCTTGGTACCGGCGAGCTTGTGCATGACGTCGGTGCGCTGAGTGTCGAGGAAGCGCACGAACTGCGCCTCGAAGTCCCGAACGCGCGGCGTCGGTATGTCGTCGAGAAGGCCCCTGGTGGCGACGTACAGGATTGCCACCTGGCGCTCCAATGGCACGGGCTGGTATTGCGGCTGCTTGATGACTTCGGACAGCTTCTCGCCGCGGGTCAACTGGTCGCGAGTGGCTTTGTCCAGGTCCGAGGCGAACTGGGCGAAGGCCGCCAGGGAGCGGTACTGGGCCAGGTCCAGCTTGAGCGGCGCGGCGACCTTCTTCATGGCCTTGGTCTGGGCAGCGGAGCCAACGCGGGACACCGAGATGCCGATGTTGAGGGCGGGTCGCTGGCCCGAATTGAAGAGATCCGTTTCGAGGAAGATCTGGCCGTCGGTGATGGAGATCACGTTGGTCGGGATGTAGGCCGAGATATCCCCCGCCTGCGTCTCGATCAGAGGCAAGGCGGTCAGCGATCCGCCACCGTTTTCCGTGCTCATTCGGGCGGCCCGCTCCAGAAGCCGGCTGTGGAGGTAGAAGACGTCGCCGGGGTAAGCCTCGCGGCCCGGCGGTCGGCGCAGCAGGAGCGACATCTCGCGATACGCCCAGGCGTGCTTGGACAGGTCGTCGTAGACACAGAGGGAATCCTTGACCAGCTGCCCGCCGATCGTGATGCCGTTCTCCATGACTTCCTCGCCCATCGCGCAACCGGCGTACGGAGCGAGGAACTGGAGGGCGGCCGACTCCTCGGCCCCGGCCACGACGACAATGGTGTGCTCCATGGCGCCGTGCTGCTCGAGCACGGCCACGACCTTGGCCACGGTCGAGAGCTTCTGGCCGATGGCCACATAGATGCAGACCAGGCCCTTGCCCTTCTGGTTGATTATCGCGTCGATGGCGAGGGCACTCTTGCCGGTCTGGCGGTCGCCGATGATCAACTCGCGCTGGCCGCGACCGATCGGGATCAGGGCGTCGATCGCCTTGATGCCGGTCTGAACCGGGGTATCGACTCCCTGGCGCGCTATGACACCGGGGGCGATGCGCTCGACGGGACGGGTGGCCGCGGCGGCAACCGGACCCTTGTCGTCGAGGGGCCGACCGAGCGGGTCCACGACCCGGCCGAGCAGGCCGGCACCGACGGGTACTTCGACGACGCGCCCGGTCGTTTTGACCGTATCGCCTTCCTTGATCCCGGTAGCGTCGCCGAGGAGGACCGCGCCGACGGTATCCTCGGCCAGGTTGAGAGCCATGCCCATGACGCCGCCGGGGAACTCGAGCAACTCCGACGAGAGGGCTCCGGACAGGCCGTAGATGTGGGCGATACCGTCGCCGACGTCGACCACCGTGCCGACGCTGCGCGCTTCGGGGGCGGTATCGAAATGCTCGATCGTGTTCTTGATGATGCTGACGATCTCGTCTGAGCGAATGGCCATTCCTTCTCCGTTCGGCCGTTGAACCACCGGGACGGGGCGTCGGCTCGACTTCGGCTACCCGCGTCTAGCTCGTTCCCTGGACCAGCCGTCCGCGCAACCGCTCGAGGCGGCCCTGGACGCTGGCATCGATCAATCGGTCGCCGATCCTGACGGTCAATCCTCCCAGAAGCGTCCGATCGGTAGTCCACGTGAGTTGTACCTTCGCGCCGGCGAGTTGCTCGACGCGCGCAGTGACCTGAGCGAGTTCCGTTTCTGAAATGGGAGCGGGCGTGGTCACGGTCGCCGCGACGATTCCGCGAGAATCCCGGACGAGGGCATCGTACTCGGCACTCACGTCGGGCATGACCGCGAAGCGTCCACGTTCAGCGAGGAGCAAGCAGAGATTTAGGGCTTGCGGCGAGACCAGAATGCCGAGCAGCTGTTCCACCGCTCTGCGTCGCTCGGTGAACGGCACGGTCGGGTTGTCCACTGCCCTGGCCACCCGCTCGTCGCCGGCCAGCCCGGAGGCGATCGCGAGGTCGCGTCCCCAGGCGTCGAGAGTGCCGTCTCGCTCAGCCAACTGAAAGGCTGCGTCTGCGTAGCGCCGTCCGGCTCCGATGCGAAGCATCAGTTCTGCCGCCCCTCCGTCACATCGCCGCCCGCCAGGAACTCGTCAACGAGGCGGCGCTGGCGGGCGTCGGTCATCGACTCCCCCACAACTTTGCCGGCGGTGGCGAGGACCAGGTCGGCGACCTGGGCTCGCAGATCGGCCAGCGCGCGGTCGCGCTCCGCGGCGATATCGGCAGAAGCCTTCTCGCGCAGCCTGCCAAGCTCTTCTCGCGTTGCGGCGATGTCCGTCTCGCGCTGTTCCTGGGCCGACTTCTGCGCCGCGGTGATCAGCGACTGGGCGTCGCGCCTTGCATCGGCGATGACGCGGGCACGCTCGGCTACGCCCGAGTCCCGATCTGTGCGGGCCTGGTCGGCGTCGGCCAGCCCCTGCGCGATGCGAGCCTTGCGTCCGGCCAGGACGTTCGCGATCGGGCGAAAGCCAAAGACCCAGATCAGGGCCAGGAACAGCAGGAAGTTGAGGGCAGCAACGATCACCCAGAAGAGGTTGATCGACAGCCCCGACGAACCGGAGCTCGATGCCGTTACTGCTGCTGCCGTGGCCGTCGCCAGGTTCACCGGGTTCGCTCCGTCCCGTCCGGGCTACTTGAGGAAAAGCGCCAGCAGTCCGACGACGATCGCCAGAACGCCGAGGCCTTCCGCGAATCCGGCCAGGATGATCGCCAGGCCGCGGATCTGGCCGGCGGCGTCGGGGTTGCGGCCGATCGCGTTGCTCGAGAGGCCGGCCAGGATTCCGATGCCGATGCCGGGCCCTATGACGCCGAGAGCGGCTAGGCCTGCGCCGATGTGTTCAGGTGTCATTTGCTGGAACCTCCTGCACTCCGACCGCACGGCCGGGTAGTCGTGTGGTAGGCGGTCAAGCCGCCACGGGCTGATGGTTGTCGGCGCCACCGGGCGCCGGTCGATCGTGCGACGCAACTCCGGCAGCGGCCGGCTGATGCTCTTCCGTTCCGTGACCTTCGATGGCAATGAGGATGAACATGAGCGTGAGGACCGAGAAGATGAGCGCCTGGATCAGGTTGAGCAGGGCCTCGAGGCCGATCAGGGCCACAGGAACGACCGCCAGTGTCAGGGCCGTGATGACGGCCAGGGCAACCTCGCCGCCGTAGATGTTGCCAAAGAGTCGCATCGAGAGCGTGACCGGCTTAACGAACTCCAGGAAGAGCTCGATGATCCCGACGTACATGGCCAGCAGCCCCGCGCCGATCCCGTGGCGGAACTCCCCGATCGGGAAGAACTTGCCCAAATAGCCACGCACGCCGAGCCGTCGAAACCCCTCCCCTTCGAAGATGAGGAATGAGGTCAGGGCAAGCCCGATGGTTATGTTGACATCGCTGGTGGGCGCCCGCAGTTGTTCGATCTTGCCGATTGGAGGAACCAGGCCGCTCCAGTTCGAGACCAGGATGAAGATGAAGTAGGCAGCGAAGATCGGGAAGTAACGCCCAGCCCCCTCGCCCCCGATTCCGGTGGCGAAGTCGGAACCGAACTCATACGCCCACTCGACAGCGTTCTGGAGCCTGCCCGGGACCATCTTCATCCGCCGGGTGGCGACGAAGGCGAGCAGCAGAATGAAGGCCATCACGAGCCACATGGTCAGGATCGTGGAGCTGATGCTGGGATGGAAGTAGACCATCGGAGCGGTTGCCGGGGCGCTGGCGGGTGAGAGATCTAGAACGATCGCCGGGGGCGGAAACTCGATGACACTCGTGATGTAGCAGCTCGGGAAATCGCATGCCTGGCCCGGCTGACCGCCTGCCGGGAAGGGCGGCACGAACCTGACGGCCACGATATCGAGAACGACCACCGCCAGGGTCAGAAGCAGCAGAACTGGACCGGCCGACGGGCGGCCGCGTTTCGTGGCCTGCGCGCCGGACCGGGCTGGTCCCTCTTCAGCTTCGATCTTCTCGCGCCCTGCGGCGGCGTCGGTCGTCACACTCGCTCCGCTATACGGCCGCCCACGGCTGCCGCACTATCGATCTTCTTCATCAAGCCTCTTGACGAACCTGGCCATCAACCGCCAGCAGCCGATCGAGCCGCTCGTGCCGCCGACCGCGAACCCGACCAGTACGAAGACCGGGATAGTCCCCAGCCGCTGATCCAGCCAGTACCCGGCGAGCGTACCCGCCAGCACCGTGAAGAGGAGGACGAGGCCGATCTCGGAGAAGAGGGCCACGTACGCAGACGTCTTCCCAAGATCGTTCATCGTTCTCCCTGGCAGGGCGCCGTGAGTTTACCAGCCGACCTCCGGCTACGTTCAACCTACCAGGAACCCAAGACGATGAGACCGCCCGGGCAGGCCCTTCAGGCGTCCTCTGGCGGATCGGGCGCGGCCTCGGCCGGCCCGTCGACCTTTGTAGGAACCGAGGCGTCGTCAATGCTGTCGCCTTTTCCGTTTGCGGCCGCATAGGAAGTCGCGTCGAGGCTCTCCTGAATCGCGCCGGCGCCGCCCCCAACGCGCTCAATAAGGAAGAGCACGACGCCAAACAGCACGACCAGGCCCATGAAGGCGTACATCTGGCCGGTCCCGGAAAGAACGAGCGACAGGACGGCCAGCAGAATGCAGACCCCGTAGATGACCATGACTGTGCCTCGGTGGGACAGGCCCAGGCCCAACAGTCGGTGGTGGATATGGCCTCGGTCGGCGGCGAACGGGGAGCGGCGGGCGACCGTTCGCCTCACGATGATCCAGAACGTGTCCATGATCGGCACGCCCAGGACGAGCAGGGCAACGGCTATCTTCCCGGCCCCAAGGATCGACAGGACGGCCAGCGAATAGCCGACGAACATGATGCCGCTGGTCCCGCTGAAGATCGAGGCCGGGTGGAAGTTCCAGCGCAGGAAGCCGGCCAGCGCCCCGGCGAGGATGAAGCAGAACAGGGCCACGAACGGCTCGTCCGTGCCGGGACCCAGGCTGATGGTGCCCAGCGTGGCCGCAGCGATCAGGGCGATCCCAGTCGAAAGGCCGTCCAGGCCGTCGATGAAGTTGATGCTGTTGACCATGCCCACGATCCAGACGATGGTGGCGATCGCGGCGATCGGACCGGCGAAGCGGAGAGAGCCGTTCGAGGCGAATGGGAAGTTGACGCCGGCCACGGTCACGCCCAGGGTCACCGCCGCCACGGCCAGGGCGACCTGGCCGAGCAGCTGCCAGCGAGCGCGTAGCTGCAGGAAGTCATCAAGCAGGCCGATGCCGACGGCCAGGACGGCCCCGCCGAGGAGAGCGACGATCTGGCCGGTCCCCACGCCAGCCGTCTCGTCGACGAAATGCAAGCCAAGCACGAAGTTCAGCGCGAGCATCAGCAACGACACCGACACGAATCCGGCAGCGATTGCGATGCCGCCGCCCCTGGCGACTGCCCGAGTGTTGACGCGGCGGGCTTCGGGCCTGTCGACCATGCCTCGTCGGCGAGCATATGTCCGTACCAGCGGGGTGCAGGCCAGGGTCACGAGGCAGGCCAGTATGAACCCGACGATCAGGCCCGGGACGGCCTGCATCGCGTCGTTCGACAGGTTCACGGCTGGGCCCTGCCCTTCAGGCCCCGCAGATTCGACCCCGCCCGCTGAGTCTCCACGCCGTTGTCTCGATCGATGCAGTCACCCGAGCGCGGAACGGATTGCGTGGTCAGTCCTCCAGAAGTCCCGGTACCGGGAAGCGGCCACAGATCTCGCAGACAATGGCCGCAAGACTGCTCTGCGCGGACGGGTCGTCGCGGGTCGCGATGGCCGACACGATGGCCTCGCCGATCTGGCGCATCTCCGGCTCCCGAAACCCGCGGCTCGTGGTCGCCGGCGTCCCGATTCGAATGCCCGAGGCTGTGTTGGGCGGGTTCTTGTCGAACGGGATCGCATTCTTGTTGACGGTGATCCCGATCTCGTCGAGAAGGTGTTCCGCCTCGCGTCCGGTCACGCCGAGCGGCGTCACGTCGACCAGCATGAGGTGGTTGTCCGTGCCGCCGGAGACGACGCGGGCGCCTTGGTCGGCGAGCGTTGCCGCCAGCAGCTTCGCGTTGGCGATCGTCTGGCGCTGGTCGTCGCGGTACTCGTCGGTGGCGGCGAGTTTGAGGGCGACCGCCTTCGCTGCGATCACGTGCATCAGAGGGCCACCCTGCACACCGGGGAAGACACTCTTGTCGACGGCCCTGGCCAGATCTTCGCGGCAGAAGATCATGCCGCCGCGCGGGCCTCGCAGAGTTTTGTGAGTGGTGGTCGTCACGATGTCCGCGTGACCGAAGGGCGTCGGATGGAGGCCGGCCGCGACGAGTCCGGCGATGTGGGCCATGTCGACCATGAGCAGCGCCCCCACGCCATGGGCGATCCTGCCGAAACGCTCGAAGTCGATTGTCCGGGGGTAGGCGCTGGCGCCGGCGACGATCATCTTCGGCCGAACCTCGTCCGCCTGCTTCTCGAGCGCGTCGTAGTCGATCTGTTCGGTCCCCGGATCGACGCCGTAGGCATGCACCTCGAACCACTTACCGCTGAAATTGACCGGCGAGCCGTGGGTCAGGTGGCCGCCGTGGGCCAGGTTCATGCCGAGGATCTTGTCGCCTATCTGGAGCACGCTGAGGTAGGCCGCCATGTTGGCCTGGGCGCCGGAATGGGGTTGCACGTTGACGTGCTCTGCGCCGGGGAAGAGTGCCAGCGCCCGCTCCTGGGCCAGCCGCTCCGCGACATCCACGAACTCGCAGCCGCCGTAGTAGCGCTTGCCCGGCAGGCCTTCGGCGTACTTGTTGGTGAGCGGCGAGCCCTGCGCTTCCATCACTGCCGCGAACGTGTAGTTCTCGCTGGCGATCAGCTCGATCTTCCAGCGCTGGCGATCGGCCTCGCCGCGAATGGCCGCCCACAACTCGGGGTCGACGTCTGCCAGACGTGCCCAGGCGATCCCCTCTCGACGTGCGATCGTCATGATTGCTCCTTGGTAATCCGGGAGGGGGCGGCTCCTCGCCGCCATTTCCGGCCAGCGCCGCCTCGGGGCTCACACCGACGGTTGTCACGGATCCCAGGCCCGGGGCCCTCGTATTGTCGCCCATGGAGCGATAGGCCGTTGCGCCTGGCCACTGGAAACGGCGCTCTTCCGGAAGTCGTTCCTTGTTGGCGCGGTTTGGGCGCGAGACGGCTAGCGGCGGGCCAGTCCGTCGCGGCGTTCGGCGACGCTCCCCTCTCGGAGCACATCGGCAAGAGCTGCCTCAGCGATGGCTCCGACTCTGAGCAGGCGCGGTTGCTCGCCCGAACAGTCGACAACTGTTGACGGGAGACCGCCGCGCGCGGGGCCGCCGTCCAGGATCACGTCGACGCGCTCGCCGAGCTGGGCGAGGACCCCGGCGGCGTCGCGAGCCTCGGAACGGCCGGACAGGTTGGCGGACGTGACCGGCAGCGGGCCCAACTCGCGGGTCAGGGCGCGAGGGCAGTCGTGGTCGGGAAGCCGAACGCCGATAGTGGAGGCTCCGGCGGTGAGAATCTTGGGCAGCGCCGCCTCGGAGGTCTGAGCGAGCACCAGGGTCAGGCCGCCCGGCCAGAATCGTTCGGCAAGGATTCGAGCGGCGGGCGACAGCACTCCGACGGAGGCCGCCTGCTCGAGGTCGGCGACGAGCAGCACGACGGCTCGATCGAGCGGTCGATCCTTGGCCGCGAAGAGCCTCGACAGGCCGTCGGGAGCGTCCAGCGCCACCCCCAGGCCGTACACCGTGTCGGTCGGCATCGCCACCAGGCCGCCCGCCTGGAGAGTGGCCACGGCCGCGGCCCGCCCGAAGGCGTCGTCGGGGAGCAGCCGGGCCGTCATCTCCCGTCTCCTTCGCCACTGCCCCCGTGATCAGCCGGGCGACGGCCCGCGGCGCCATCGCCCGCAGCGGAATCCCGACCCGCGGGCGATCGCCACCCCCCGAGAGCGATTTGCTCGATCATCTGGGCCGCACCCTCGTCGCCCACCGGCGGCGCGACGAACCGCGCCGCCGCCCGAACAGCGGCCGGGGCGCTCGGCATGGCCACGCCATGTCCAACTTCGCTGATCATCTCGAGGTCGTTGTACTGGTCGCCCACGGCCAGGCATTGGCCGAGGGGAACCCCCAGACGGCGCGCCAGCCAGCGGACGGCCATTCCCTTCGACACGCCGGGGGCGAGGAACTCGAGAAAGCGCGGGTGGCTCAGGGTGACCTCGGCCCGGCCGGCGAAGTGGACGCGACCTTCGTCGAGCACGTCGATCGAGTGATTGCCCTCGCCCAGGGCTACGACCTTCGTAACGTGGCCCCGCGCCCGAACAGCGATGTCCGGCACCAGCTCAAGCCGGTCGCCGACGAACAGCCGGTACTGATCGATGCTCGGCTCCGTCGAGCCTACGATCATCCATTCCAGGTAGTTGAAATGGGGCGTCAGATCGCGCTCCAGGCACCATCGAACGATCTCGACCGTGACTTCGGGCCGAAGCGGGCGGTGGTACAGCAGTCTGCCGGGCCGTCTGGAACCGGGCTTCGGCATCGCCCGAACCAGGGCACCTTGCTGCGCGACGATCGGTCCGGTCAAGCCGAGGGCATCGGCGAACGGCATCGCGCTGATCGCCATGCGACCGGTGACGAGGGAGACCGCGATTCCCCGACGCCCGGCCTCTGACACCGCATCCTTCGTTCGTTGGCGAAGAAGCAGATCCTCGTCGACAAGCGTGCCGTCGATGTCGAGGGCGATCAACCTGATCGGCAGGGCCGGCTCGACCATCAGCGCCCGCCAGACCCTTCGACCGTCGGCGCGCGCTCCACGTGCGCAAGTCGCGGCTCGCCCGACAGGTCGGATTGGATCCGGCAGGACCAGTCATCTGGCAAGGCGGCCACGTCGGCCTCGACCGCCGGCCCCTGCTTGAAGCCGATCTCGATGAGAGCGGTCCCCATGGGTGCCAGCGCCACCGGTAGCGCGCCGAGCAGCCGACGGACGACGGCCAGCCCATCGGGCCCGCCATCGAGGGCCTGCCGGGGCTCAAACGACGCGGCGATCGGCAGCTCGCTTACGTCGGCCGAAGGAATGTAGGGCAGGTTGGCGAGGATCAGGTCGAACGGCGGTTCTGTCTGTGGCAGCAGGTCCGCTTCGGCGAACGAGATCGCGTCGCCCACGGCGTGGCCGACCGCGTTTTCGCGCGCGAGATCCAGCGATGCGGCCGAAATGTCGAAGGCCTGGATCGTGACATCGGACAGCATCCGCCTGCTGCGCAGCAGCCGTGCCAGCGCGATCACGATGGCGCCGGAACCCGTGCCAACGTCGACGACGCGCAATTTGGGGACGCCGATCGGTCGCGGGGCGGACGTCAGGCGCCGGGCCACCTCCCGCTCCGCCTCGGAGACGAGAAGCTCCGTCTCCGGCCGGGGAATCAACGCCCGACGGTCCACGCCGATGGCGAGGCCGTGGAACTCCTTGAAGCCCCTAATGTAGGCCACGGGCTCGCCGGCCTCGCGCCGCGCCAGGGCCGCCCCAAAGGCGGCGGCGGCATCGGCCCCCACCGGGGCCTCGGAGTGGGCGATCAGCGCGGTTCGTTCGGCGCCGATGGCCCAGCCGAGCAGGAGCTCGGCGTCCAGTCGCGGGCTATCCGACCCCGACGTGCGAAGGCGAGCCGTGCCCGCCGCCAGGCAATCAGCGATCGAAGCCACTCCAATACCGCCGCTATCGCCGGGTCACTCGCCGCGGGCGACTGAGACCGCTCACGCGTCGGCGCCTTCAGCCCCGAGCGACCTCAAACGCTCCGCCTGGTAGGTGGTGCTGAGGGCGTCGATCAGCCTGTCGATGTCGCCGTCCATGACGGCGGGCAGGTTGTGAAGGTCAAGCCCGATGCGGTGGTCCGTCAGACGGTCCTGCGGAAAGTTGTACGTCCGCACCTTCTCGGAGCGTTGGCCCGAACCGACCATGCTTCGCCGCAGCGCCGACTCGGCGTCGGCGGCCCTGGCCCGCTCGCGATCCATCAGCCGGCTCCGCAACACGGCCATTGCCTTGGCCTTGTTCTTGATCTGGCTCTTCTCGTCCTGGATGGTGACTACGATCCCGGACGGCATGTGGGTGATTCGAACCGCCGAGTCGGTCGTGTTGACCGACTGGCCTCCGTGCCCGGTGGACCGATAGACATCGACTCGGATGTCCTTCTCGTCGATCTGGACGTCTACCTCCTCGGCCTCCGGCATCACGGCGACCGTAGCCGTCGATGTGTGGATTCGACCGCTCGACTCGGTCACCGGGATGCGCTGGACCCGATGCACCCCGGCCTCGAACTTGAGGCGGCTGTATGCGCCGCGGGCGGAAACCTCCACGATAGCTTCGCTGATCCCGCCGATGCCGTTCTCGTCGGCGTTCAGGACTTCCGCCGACATGCGATGCCGCTCCGCATAGCGGAGGTACATCCGAAGCAGCTCCGCCGCGAAGAGCTTAGCCTCCTCACCACCGGTGCCGGCCCTGATCTCCAGGATCACGCTCTTGTCGTCGTTGGGGTCGCGCGGGAGGAGAAGAACGCGCAGCCCTTCGATCAACTCCTTCTCTCGACCTTCGAGGTGGCGGACCTCCTCCTGCGCCAGATCGTGCATCTCCTGATCGCCGGAATCGCGCATGTCCCGGGCCTCGGCCAGCTCCTTGCGAGCGGCCAGCAGCTCTCGCCAGGCCCCAACCACCGGTTCGATCTGGGACAGCTCCTTTCCCAGGCGCTTAAGCGCGGCCGGATCCGAGCCGGTTTCGGGCCGGGATAGCTCGGCGTTGAGGGCGTCGTACTGCGCGGCGATCTCGACTAACTTGGCGTCGATCACGGCTCCATGCCGGCCTTAGTGGGCGCCTGCCGGCGCCGTGGTGATGCCGCCGCCGTCAGGGTCGTCGTTCAGCGGCCGACAGGCCGGGACTGCGCTGCCGGCCGGAATCTCGCCGCCGTCGGCGACGAGCGCTCGCTCGAGCGAAACGATGGCGACTTCGATCATGTCATCGGTCGGCTGTCGGGTCGTGATCGCCTGAACCCAGATGCCGGGCGACCACAGCCATCGAACCAGCGCGTGGTGGCGTTGGCGCGCGCCCAACTGGAGCAGCTCGTAGCTGATCGCCGCGATGACCGGGACCAGGACCACCCTCGAGACAACGAGCCACAGCGGCGGCAGCTTGCCGACGACGGCGAAGGCCAGGATCGAAACGATCAGGACCACGACGAGAAACTCTGTTCCGCAGCGGGGATGGGCGGTCGGGTACTTGCGAGCGGCTTGAGTGGTCAACGGGTCGCCGGCCTCTAGCGTGTGGATCGACATGTGCTCGGCCCCGTGGTACTGGAAGGTACGGCGCACGTCCGGCGCTCGAGCTACGAGCAGAAGGTAGCCGATGAAGATGGCGACCCGGATGACGCCCTCCGAGAGCTGGAGACCGAACCCCTGGTCCACGCGGCCGACCGTGGCCTGGGCCAGGAGGAGCGGCAGCAGGAAGAAGATGCCGACGCCCAGCAGGAGGCTGAGCAGCAGCATGCCGCCCACGGCGACGGTGTAACCCTTACCGAGACCCCCCTCGACGGAGCCGTGCGTGGGGGACGTGGCTGCGGCGCCCGGATCGCCCTCGGAAGTGGCTGCCGCATCGGCGGTCGCCGCTGGGTCATCAAGGGGGGCCGCTGCCGCATCGTTGCCTTGGCCGGTGGCCCCGCTCGAGTCTCCGGCGGCGCACAACGCCGGGCCGGTAGACGCCGCGGCGAGCGACCGGAGCAACCCTCCGACCGAGCCGGACGCGCCGCCGCCGACGCCCGGGTCGGTCTTGCCACCTTCTTCACCATCATCGAGGGCAAGGGCCTGGAGCGTGGCCGACCGAACAAGCCACCGGGTGCCCGTGACCAGCGTGTCGTACAGGACGACAAGCCCCCGCAGGAACGGCAACCTCAACGCCCGCCGAGCGCGGAGCCCCAGGTCCAGGCGTTCGGTGGCCCAGACGATCGAGCCGTCGGGATGGCGCAGGGCGATCGCAAGGGCGCTGCGACCGCGCATCAGGACGCCCTCGATGAGCGCCTGCCCGCCGTACTGACACCTGGCCATGCGCGGATTCTAGCCTCCGAGAGACGCAGCGCCGCGATAGTGGCCCCGTCCATGGCGAATTGCGGCGCCGGCCGTCCGGAATTGAAACCGCAGCAGCGTGGCTAGGCGCGCTGGGTGCGCTCGAGGCGACGCTGGAACCGTTCCACCTGGCCCGCGGTGTCGAGGATCATCTGCTTGCCCGTGAAGAACGGATGGCAGTTGTTGCAGACGTCGACGCGCAGCTCGGTCCTGGTGGAGCCGATTTCGAAGGTGGTGCCGCACGAAGCGCACTTCACCGTCGCCTGCTGGTACTTGGGATGGATCTTCGGCTTCATGTGCAACTCCCGGACGCCTTCCGCGCGGTTCCCCGCCGGTGGTCGTCGGTGGCGCGGTCGGCGCCGCCGGCGCCGGGCCGCATCTGCTGGGCTGGGTGCTACTCGCCCGGTAAGGCCGCGATGCGGATCCGCTTCTTCTGGCGGGTATCGTGTTCGAAGTGGACGGTACCGTCGATCTTGGCAAAGACGCTGTAGTCGTGCGCCAGCCCGGCACCCGAGCCGGCCTTGAAGGTCATGCCACGCTGCCGGACGATGATCGAGCCGGCGGTGACGAATTGACCGTCGCCGGCTTTACAGCCCAGGCGCTGGCCGACGCTGTCGCGGCCGTTCTTGGAGCTCGAGCCTGCCTTCTTGTGGGCCATCGCTATTCGTCCTTCTTGGTTCGAGCCGCCCGATTGGGTGAAGCGTCGCCGGCCGGTGCCGCGTCCTTGGTGGCCTTGGCAGCCGCCTTGGGAGCTGACTTGGCGGGAGTGGCCTTGGCAGCCGCCTTGGCCGCGGCGTCAGCTTTCGCAGGTGCCTTGGCAATCTTGGCCGGACTGTCTTCCTTTGCGGGGGCGGCTTCTGTCGCCGGACTGGCTTTCGCCGCAGCCTTGGGCGCCTTCGCCTTGGGTGCGGCCTCGGCTTCGGCGGCCTGGCGGGCCTTGAGCTTTTCGGCGAGGGCGGCGTCCTCGGCCGCCTGACGGGCAGCAGCCTGGGCGACCTTGCTGCGCTCAGCCTCAGCCGCGGACTCCAGTTCCTTGGCCTCTTCGGCCGCACTCCTGGAGCCGAGGCGGACTTCCGTGATCTTCAGGACGGTCAGTTCCTGTCGGTGCCCCTTCTTGACGCGACTGCGTGCCTTGGGGCGGTACTTGAACGAGATCGTCTTCTCGCCGCGATCCTGGCGCAGGACCCGAGCGCTGACGGCCGCGTCAGCCACGATGGGTCGGCCTACCGCCGACTTGTCGCCGTCCACGACCAGCAGCACGCGGTCGAGGTTGATCTCCTGGCCCGGCTCGACATCGAGCAGTTCGACCTCGAACTCGGTACCGAGTTCGACGCGGTACTGCTTGCCGCCGGTCTCGATGACTGCGTACATGGGTCCTCGGGAAGTGGACGGGGCGATACGGCCCCACGGTGCATGACACGAATACGCCCCCGGCTGGCCGGGGAGCGAATTGGGAGTGTACGGCTCGACTCGGGCCGCGTCAAACGCCAACTCGGCGACAACCGGGTCGCGGCGCCCGTCGGGTTACCCGATCACCCCGACAACTCGTCGGCAAGCCAGAGTCGCTCGCGAACCGGCCGAACGACCTCGAGGACCGTCCGACCGAAAGCGGTCCGGTCTCCCGGGGAGCCTCCGGCCGGAGCCGCCGATCGCCCCACCGGAGTCCCCGCGAGTTGGCGAGCCGGACCAGGCATCGTCGGAGTCGCGCCGACGGCCTCCGCTGCGTCGGCCACGGCCGCTTCTTCGTTCGGGACGGAGCCTACCTCAGCCACCAGACCCAGCTCGTCGGCAAGTGCGGCCGCGACTTCCTCGGCGCGCCCGGCGCCCTTGTCCTGGGAGTGGCGGAGCCTCATCCACAACGCGGTGGCCGGGGCCTCAGTGGCGTCCGGCGGTATTGTTGCCGGGTCTGCCGGGGCAGCTCGCAGGTCGAGCAAAAGTGGACGCAGGTCGTACGGCGCGGACCTGGTCTCACGGCGCCGTTCTCGTGGCAGGCTTTCCGCCGCCATGAGGCGCGCCGCCGCCATCTCCACCTGAACCGCCTCCACGTTCAACAGAGTCATGCGGTAGTCGGCGGCCACGAGCTGCGGGGCGATAGCCCGGGCTCCAACCCAGACGTCGTACAGATCCACCACTCGATAGCCACGCGGCATGCCTGCGGCCAACCGGTCGCGCAGGTCCGGGGCGGCCAACCGATCGGCCAGGAACAGGTCGGCGAGCTCGTGCTCGGCGAGCATGCCGAGCTGGAGGGGCGCGGCGAAGACTAGCTTCGGCCGAGGGCTGAAGCCCTCGCTCGTGGCGACCGGGATACCCCCTCTGCGGAAGGCGCGTTCCCAGAGTCTGACTGCATCGAGGTGCGCGAGATAGCGAGCCTCTTCGTCACGCGCGAAGACGAGCCGCCAGCGCTGCCGAACTTCGCTCACGGCGTCGAGCCTGAATCGCGTCCTGCCGGCGACCCGGTGAGCGCCGGCCCCACGTTCGGCCCACGGACCGAGGTCGAGCCGCGGGGACCGTCGGAGCCGACCGAACCGACCGAGCCGGCCGAGCCGTCGATGGCGCGGACCGCCTCCGAGCGGTCGATTCGATCCGTGCCGGACGCCTTGGACCGCGGCCTCCCCGAGGTCTTTCGGCCCCAGCGCCTCACCACGAAGTCGGCCGTCGTGTCCTGGACCAGCAGCGTGAAGAGCACCACCCCGAAAGTGATGCCCTGGAGCTGATCTCGATCGGGAAAGTCGATCGGCAGAGAGAGTGCGAGGGCCGTCGAGACGGCGCCGCGAAGGCCGGACCAGAAGACGACGTGCAGCCAGTCGAACGGAATGGCGCCCTCGTCGCCGAGGCGCCTCAACGCCCTGGAGGGGCGCGTTGTCTCGGTCGGAACCCCGCCCCTCTTTCTCAGGGCGGACCGAGCCAGCCGCCAACCGCCAAGCATTCCGTAGACGATGATCGCCCGCCCGATCAGCGTCGCCACGATCGCCCAGACGATGGGCACGGCCACATTCCCAAGCGAGTGGGCCGCGATCGCAAAACCGACAACCAGGAAGACGAAGGCCGTGGCGAGGAAGGCCACGAACTCCCAGACCGTGTCAAGCGCGTCCTCGGTTCGCGCCGACAGGCCGTGGCGGCGGCCGTAGCTGCCCAGGACGATACCAGCGACGGCCGTCGCGATGACGCCCGACCCGTGGAGCGCGTCGGCTGCCAGATACGTGCCGTAGGCCAGGACGACAGACAGGCTGATCTCGATCAGGTGATCGCCGACGCTCGGCAGGATGCGAGATGCGGCGAAGCCCGCCGCCGCGCCCAGGGCGGCCGACAAGACCACCACGGAGACGAACTCGAAGCCGATCTCGGCCGGGCTCACCGGGCGGGCTACGAACTCGACGGCAATGGCGAAAACGACGATTCCCGTGCCGTCGTTGAACACGCTTTCGGCCTCGACCAGGGTCGCCAGGCGACGTGGCGAGCGCAGCCGCTTGAACGTGGCGATGACCGCCGCCGGATCGGTGGCCGACAGCATTGCTCCAACCACGAACGCCTCCGGCGCCGCCAGCCCGGCCCCGAAGTGCAGAGCGGCCGCAATCAGGGCGGCGCTGACGAAGACGCCCGGCCCGGCAAGCAGCGCCACCCCCCCGAGGGTCGGTCGGAGCTTGCCGAAATCGGTCTGGTACGAAGCCTCGAATATGAGCGCCGGCAGCAGAACCACGAGCACGAGCTGCGGGGTGATCTCGACGCGCAGCGGCTGGCCGAACGCCCCGGCGACGAGACCGAAGGCGACCAGGCCGACGGTGTATGGCAAATTGATTCGTCGAGCCAGCAGCGTGACCAGCGCGGCCGCTCCGACCAGGAAGACGAAGAGCCGGATGAGTTCGAGAGTCGTATCGCCCGAGCTCACCCCATGGACTCGCCGCGGGCCGCCTCCACCAGCGACGCAAGACCCTTCAGCCCAGCGCTCTTCGACTGCATCTCGGTCCCCAGCAGGTCGTATGGCCAACCGCGCCGCTCGCCTCGGCTCGCGTCCACGTTATCACCGCCGTCTTCACTCGCCGAAGCGCCGCCGGGTCCAAACTCGCTCGGTGACTGGCCGGCACCCGCCTCGCCGGGCGAGATCACCGCGGACACGCCACCCGCCGCACGCACCAGCCGCCTCGAGTCTCCGGGCGGCCCGACGTAGCGCCATCGATGTTCTTCTTCGCCGGGGGCAACCAGCAGCTCTCGCGGCCCCCGCTCTCCCGTCTGGCAGGCGAACCCCGTTGCCCCCGGGAGGCCGCAGTTGGTGCACGGACCCCAGTGGCAGTCCGGGGTTGTCCTGAGCGCCAGCGCCCGCTTCCTTTCGCGGAGCAGGAAGACCCTCGAGACCCCGGCGTCCAGGTGCCCCCACGGCAGCGGCTCATCGGTGGGAATGTCGCGCTGCGCGTACCAGGCCGGGTCGAGCCCCGCCTCGGCGAATGCATCCAGCCAGACCGGGAAGTCGAAGTGCGCGTCCCAGGCGTCGAAACGGGCGCCCTTCTGCCACGCCCGACGAATGACGGCGCCGAGACGTCGGTCACCGCGTCCCAGCGCAGCCTCCAGGACAGAGCTGTTCGGGTCGTGCCAGGACAGAGCCAGCCCTTTGACGTGCATCGCCCTGCCGAGGGCGTCGATCTTCGCCTCGATCTCGGTGGTTGTGTCCTGACCGTCCCACTGGAACGGGGTCGAGGCCTTCGGGACGAAGGTCGAGACGTTCACCTTGACCCCGGCCCGGCCGCCGTGGCGTCCGCGACCCATCTGCAGGACTCGCCGCGAGATAGCCGCGATCGCCAGGACGTCCTCCATGGTCTCCCCCGGCAGACCGATCATGAAGTAGAGCTTGACCGAGCTCCAGCCGCGGTCGAACGCCAGCTGGGCGCACGTGGCGATCTCCTCGTCGCTGACCCCTTTGTTGATCGTGTCGCGAAGCCGCTGACTGCCCGCTTCCGGGGCGAACGTGAAGCCGCCACGCCGTCCGCGTGGCTCGATGGCATCGACCAGCTCGACCGTGAAGGCGTCCACGCGAGTGCTCGGCATCGACAGGACCGTCTCGGGTCTGCGTCTGCGCAGTTCCGTTGCGACCTCGCGGATGTACGTGTAGTCGGCCGTGGAAAGGCTGGTCAGGCCGATCTCCTCATACCCGGTCGCCCGCAGGATCGCCTCCGCCGCCTCGATCGCGACGTCGGGCGCACGCTCGCGCAGCGGCCGTGACTGCATGCCCGCTTGGCAGAAACGGCACCCTCGAGTGCAACCGCGCATGACTTCGATCTGGGCGCGGTCGAAGACGATGCCGATATTGGGCACCAGCTGCCGGATGCCTCGGACGCCGGTTTCGAAGTCGGAGGCGATGCGACCGCTGACCCTGGCAGCGGCGGAGTTGTCGAGACGATCCAGGACGTCGAACCGGCCATCGGCCAGGTAGCGAGGCCGGTAGAACGATGGCACGTACACCCCGGGTATTGCCGCCAGGGCGCGCAGCACGGTCGTCCGGCCCACGCCGCGACGCCACTCGCCGTCGGTGGCGGGCGTCGTCCCAACTCGACGGTTCCACGCGAGGACTTCGAGCGCGTCACTGATCTCCAGAACCACGTCCTCACCCTCGCCAAGAACCACGGCATCGATGAAATCCGCGAGCGGCTCCGAATTCAGGACGATCGACCCGCCTGCGATGACCAGGGGATCGGCCTCCGAACGTTCACTCGTCGTCAGCCCGACTCCACCGAGGTCGAGCATCTCGAGCAGGTTCGTGAAGACAAGCTCGAACCCGAGGCTCAGACCGATGACGTCGAACTCGCGCAGGGGCCGGTGCGTCTCTAGACTCCAGAGCGGGACTCCCGCCGCCCGAAGCTCGGCCTGCAGGTCGACATCCGGGGCAAAGCACCGCTCCGCGAGTCGGTCGGGCCGGTCGTTCAGGACCTCGTAGAGGATCCGTAGCCCGAGGTTGCTCATCCCTATCTCGTACAGGTCGGGATAGGCGAAACACCATTTGAGGGCTGTGGCGCCCCACTCCTTCCGGACGGAGTTCCATTCGCCACCGACGTAGCGGCCGGGTTTGCGAACGCTGCGGACCATCCGCTCGACCGTGGATCCGGGCAGCGGTTCGGGATCATAGAACGGCCCGCACCACTTTGGTGTCGGGAGTGGCCGGCTGACAGGCGCCGTCGCCGGGGGTAGTTCGCCTCGGGGTCCCGTGGTCATCGGTCGCCGGCACGCCTGCCCTTTTGACGCGAGACCGCAGTCCACAGCCGGGCGTATCGCCCGCGGCGACTGCGCAACGGCGTCGCTACCACTCTGGTCTCTCGCGACGCAGATTCGTGCTCTGGAGTGCGCCCAGGCCGGCAGCCAGGCTGACGAGCGACGCGCCGCCGTAGGAGATAAAGGGCAGGGGAATGCCGGTCACCGGAAGGATGCCCATGACCATGCCCACGTTGACGACCACCTGGAAGGAGATCATCGTCGCCATGCCACAGCCAATGAACGTGGCGAACGGATCGGTCGAGCGCCAGGCGCAGACGAGCAGGCGCCAGATCAACAGCGCGAAGAGAATCAGTACGACCATCGCGCCGACGAATCCGAGCTCCTCAACGAGCACGCCCCACACGAAGTCCGTCGTGGAAACGGGCAGGGCCACGCTCCCGTTGGTCAATCCCTTGCCACCGAAACCCCCCGATGCCACGGCGGCCTCAGCCTGGATTATCTGGTAGCCCGCGCCCTTCGGGTCTGCCCCTGGATTGAGCAATGTGAGGAGACGGGCCTGCTGGTAGTCGGCCATATGAGTCCAGACAAATGGGATTGCCGCGACCACGGCCGTGGCCAGCGTGCCGAGCCAGAAGAGGCTCGCACCTGACATGAACAGCAGGCCGGTCACAGTGGCTACCAGAACGAGCGACGTCCCCAGATCGGGCTGCAGCATGACCAGGATCCAGGGTGGGACCAGAATGATCAGGATGCCGATGATCGTCCAGGGCGACTTGATCTTAGGGTGGCGGTCGGCTAGGAATGCGGCAAAGATCAGGATCATGATGATCTTGGCCAGCTCACTGAATTGGAACTGGAATCCCGCGATCACGACCCAGCGGGCAGCCGAACCCGCCTGGCCGGTCCCCGTGCCGATACGGAGCGTCAACAAGAGCAGGGCCATGTTGATGAAGTACAGGGGCCAGGCAAACGAACGAAGCCACCGGTAGTCAAAGGCGGTGGTCAGGCCGAGAACCACCGCTGCGATTACCGCCCACATGATCGTTCGTACGAAGGGCGAGTTAAGGGTTAGGGGCGCGTTGGTCGTGCCCACACTGTTGCTGTAGGCCATGGCGAAACCAAACAGGGTGAGCAGGATCGCGTACGTGGTGAGCTGGAAGTCATAATTGTGCCACGCCAGCCGACCGGCCTTGGGCTCCCATCCACGGAGCTTGACGGTCTGGGCGCGCAGGATGCTCATCGCTCGGTCTCCCCGTCAGTCCCGGTTCGGACTGCCGTAGAAGTTCGTCGTCTTCGTCGTCCAAGTGAGAACGTAGCCCGGCGTGTGGGTATCGAACGCGTACGCCTGACTCCTGACCAGGTTGTAGTGGAGCATCAGGTAGTCCTTGACGACCTCGGTTGCCACATTGCCCCATGTGTCCGCGCCGTAGATGAAGGCCAGGACCGCCAGCTGAGAGTCTGGCTGGGAAAAGTCGTCTATGGCTGGATTGCCCGGTGTGTAACCCACGAACCACTCGTGATATGGGAGGCGGCCATATTGGTCTGGGACGCCGAACTCGGCGGTGCCGGTCTTACCCGCGACCGCGATCGGCAGGTCGACGAGGTTGTATGTGTGTCGCGTCGTGACAACGGCCCGCGTGGCTACGCGCATCTCCTCCAGAACCTGCTGCGAAATGGGCGTTCCATCTGCTGCGTGCAACCGATTCTCGACCACGGGTTGAATGTTGGTTACAACCCCGGTGGCCCCATTGGTAATCGACTTGACGATTTGCGGCTGATACACCGTGCCGCCGTTGGCTAGAGCGCAGTAGGCGTTGAGAAGTTGCAGCGGCGTGGCCGCGTCATAGCCTTGCCCGATGCCCGCCTGCATGATCTCGCCGGTATACATTGTGTCGCCGTAGTTGGCCTGCTTCCAGGCATTGGTCGGGACTATTCCGGTAGCCGTCTCGGGCAGATCGACTCCAGTCGGCTTGCCAAACCCATACTGGTCCGCCCAGTAGGTGAGTTTGTCAATTCCGACCAGGTTGGCGAGTTGATAGAAGAACGTGTCGCTCGAGTAGGCGACCCCTTGTGTGATGTTCAGTGGCCCCCAGCCCTGCTTGTTCCATTCCCAGAACTTGTAGGCACCGATCTGGATATATGGCTGCGACAGGAGGGTCGTCGAGGTATCGATCGACGGAGCCAGGCTACCGACCGTGCTGCCAACCGGCGGCGCCGCCAAGGGCGGCCCGGCAGCCAGCCCGGCAGTCCCGGTGACGAGCTTGAACGTTGATCCAGGTGCGTACTGGGCACCAATGGCCTTGTTGAGGAGTGGCTGGTTCGGGTCCGAGAGCAGCGCCTGGAAATCGGTGTCACTGATGCCGTCGGCAAAGAGCTGGTCGTTGTAGCTGGGCAGGCTGACCATCGCCAGGATCTTCCCGTTCTGCGGGTTCTCGACGATGATCACGCCCATCTTCACGCCGGAGGCGCTGAGACCCCATTGCAGGGCTTGCTGCGCGATCTGCTGCTCGTGAGTGTCGAGGTTGAGCGTCAGCGAGTCGCCGGGAACCGCGGCCTGGCCGGTCGTCACAAGCCCAGGAATTGGCTTGCCGGAGCTGTCGAGCGCAACCGTCTCAGTCCCGTAAGTGCCGCGTAGCGCAGGCTCATAGTAGTTCTCGAGGCCCGCCTGGCCCACTATGTCCTGAGGCGAGTCGCCCACGTGTTTCCCGTCGGTTACCTGGGTGGCTGTGATCTGGCCTTCGTATCCGAGCTCCTCCGAGAACAAGTCCTTGGTCAGGTACTGGCGTTTGGAAGAGACCTCCACGCTGACCCCGGGGAGGAGGTCGGCGTTCTCCTCGATGAATCGGGCTACTTCGGCGGAGACGCCGTCGGCGATCCTGACTGGAACGTACAGGGATCCGGTGGTGCTATCGATCAGCGTCTCGATGTAGATGGGATCGAGGTCGAGCACCGAAGCAAGACGACCCGCAACCGTCGATTCCTGGGCCAGAGGCAGATCGCTGGGAGTGATCGTGACCGAGTAATCGACCACGTTCTGGACCAGCGGCGCTCCGGAAGCGTCGTAGATCAAGCCCCGCGTGGACGGAACGGACTGGACGGCGCCAGTCGGCTGAGCATTGAGGGCGGCCTGGTAGATCCCCTGTCCCTGGAGAACCTGAAGGTAGGCCAGCCGCGTAGTCAGTGCGGTGACCCCTACAGCCACGGCCAGAGCGAAAGCTCCGAACCGATAGACGTTCTTGGGTTCGCTCCGACTGCTCTCGACTGGAGCGCTCACTCGATCACCTCCACCAGAGGACGCGCTCTCGCTGCTCTGCTCTCCTCTTGATCCAAATCACCAGTGGAGCTGCGACTGCAGCGAGCATTCCATTCGCAAGCGCGGCGGCAATGAGGTTTGGCGGTTGAATTGGGGGAGCGGGAGGGCTCAGGAGTCCGATCGTGAAATCCGAGACTACAAGGAAGACCGGCGTCAAGACTGCCACGGCAAGAACACACCCTAGGAAGCGAGACCGAGACACGAGCGGTTCGGCGACGGCAGCAAGCGCGACCACGATCAACATCTCGAAGACGCTGGACCCGAGTGGCCTGATGGCGAAAACATCGAGAGAAAGGCCTCCGACAAAGGCCCACGCCATTCCACTCTGGAAGCCGTAAACCAGGGTCACCGTGACGGCGAGAACGAGCGACAATTGGAGTTGAGCGCCAGCGATCTGGTATCGCGACGCGATCGTGAGTTCCAAAAGCGCCGCTATGCCGGCGCCGACCGCCGCGAATGCGGGACCCATTGCGGCCAGCCCTCTATAGCGGGGTTGGAGTTGACACTCCGGTACGAGGAGTGCGACCGACTAGCGGCATCGACTCGGGGAGTATAGGCGCCGAGGCAAGTTTGGGACAACGCGCAGCCTGCCCGCCGAATGGAGCTCAGCAATGGCGTCGTTGCCGTGAGGGACTTCTTGAGCCGGTCGCCAGGACCGAAGATCCCGGCAAGTCGTGTCCGCTCGAACTGCGAACGCCGTCAGCGCCAAGCCCGCCGGTGGCCTGGCGATGAGTTGGGGAAGAACCGAGAAGCTGTAGCGCGACACCAGGAACCGAGCCAGCAGAACACGTGACGGAGATCCCCGAACCGGTTTCTGATCCTCGCTGGCAGCGCCTTCATAACCCCAACGTCGCGTGGTGCGCCGAGTGATGCGCGGGGGCCGATCGGCACCTGACAAAGCTCCTATCCAAGCAACGCGACTTGGCATTCGCCCGGCGGCCACGATCCCTCGACCGCTGGTAGTGTGTCACCTCCGTTCGCGGCGCCCGCTAGGTTCCGCGTCGTCGCCGTTGCACGTGAAACATCCATCGCTGGGGCCCCTTGCGAGGTGGGACCGAGTCGTCGACAGGCTGTCGCAGACCACCAAAACAGGTCCGCACACTTGTTGCACGTGAAACCCAAGAACCACCGCGACTTCACGTGGCAAATGGCCATGCCTGGGCTGATGGTCCAATCAGTCAGGGTCGTCGGTCGGTCACTACCATCGCCGAACCCACGATTCACTCGGGCCGACAGACGATCAAGCTGCCGCTGCCGACAGGTTCTGAAGAGCGCCCGAGCGTTCGAGGTAAAGCCCGCCGTAAGCCAGGGCAAAGGCGTTTCCACTAAGGTCGGCCACACCAGTGCCAGTTGACCGCGGCTTCGAGGCACGGTCGACCGGCAAAGCTCGCCGGCGAAGCGTCTGGAACCCGAGAGACGGCCCCGAATGATAGAATCCAAACGTGCCGATGACCGAAATGGGGATCTGATTGGGCCAGATCATCGCCTGCGCCAACCAGAAGGGTGGCGTCGGCAAGACCACCACAGTAGTCAATCTTTCCACCTATCTGGCCCTCGCAGGAGACGCCGTCCTTGTCATAGACCTCGATCCACAGGGCAACACGACAAGCGGCTTCGGGCTCGATCGCGACCAGACACGGCATTCGGTCTACGAGGCGATCATCGAAGACAGGAACGTCTCCGAGCTCATCGTGCCGACCGCGATTCCCGGCCTCTCGATGGTTCCTTCGTCGATCTCGCTCGCCGGAGCCGAGGTCGAGCTGGCTCCTCTACATCAGCGCGAGCGGCGCCTCGCACGGATCCTGACCGGCTTGGTAGCCGCCTACGACTACATACTGCTCGACTGCCCGCCCTCTCTCGGTCTGCTCACGGTGAACGCGCTCACCGCTGCCGACGCGGTGATCATCCCCATCCAGTGCGAGTACTACGCCCTGGAAGGCCTGTCTCAGCTGATTGCCACGATCAACCTGGTGCGGAACCACCTGAATCCGGACCTCGCAATCAAGGGCGTGGTGATGACAATGTACGACCCACGGACGAACCTCTCGGCCGAGGTAGACGCGGAGGTGCGGAAGCATCTCGGACACGCCGTGTTCGAAACCGTCATACCCCGGAGCGTTCGCCTTTCCGAGGCACCCAGCTACGGCCAACCCATTGCCCTCTACCGGCCCGATTCCAAAGGCGCCGACGCCTACCTCGCACTGGCCGCTGAGCTGCGCTTACGCGATGGAAGAACCGGGCTGGTGCTGCGCCCCACCACGGACGAGCTCGTCCCCGGCGCCAAGGGTCACCCCGAGGCTGTCGACGGGAGTCCAACTTGAAGCTGCAGCATGTCGAGCGGCACACCGGCCTGGGACGCGGGCTTGGGGCCCTCATTCCCCAAACTAGCCCGGCGGGTTCGGCGCCCGTCGAAATTCCAATTTCCCGGATCCGCGGCAATCCCTACCAGCCTCGCCAGCAACTCGAGCGGAAGTCGCTTGAATCTCTGGCGGGCAGCATCGCCATTCATGGCGTACTTCAACCAGTGCTGGTCACCGAAATCCTCGATGGATATCAGCTCGTGGCCGGTGAGCGACGGGTACGCGCGGCGCAAATGGCAGGCCTAGATCACATTCCTGCAATCGTTCGCCAGATGGCGGAGCGAGACCAACTGGCAGTCGCGATCGTCGAGAATGTCCAACGAGCAGACCTCAACGCCATGGAGGAGGCTCACGCATACCGTCAGCTCGTCAAAGACTTTGGTCTGACACAGGACGAGATCGCGGCGCGCGTGGGCCGGGCCAGATCCACCGTGGCCAACACCCTGCGACTGCTCGACCTCGAGCCTTCGGTCCAGCAAGCCCTCAGCGAGGGCAACGTTGCGGAAGGTCATGCCCGAGCCCTGGCGGGAGCGTCGCCCGCCGGGCAGCGACAGCTCCTGGAAGCCGTGATGGCTCGCGGTCTGTCGGTCAGACAGACGGAGGAGCTGGTCCGCAGGCTGAACGATCGTCCCTCGAAACGAACGGGCACGACTGCCCACCCCGACACGGAGATGGAGCGTCTTGAGGGTGATCTACGTCGGGCGCTGGGCACAAAGGTTCTCCTCGCTCGATCACGGAAGGGCGGACGCATTGTTATTGAGTACTACAGCGATGAGGAATTCTCGCGCCTCTTCGACCGCCTGACCGGAGGAGTCTCTTGACCCAGGATCTACCGCGCGCCGCCAGCGGATCGACCGTCGGATCGGCGACCGGCTCGACTCAACCGGTTACGGCTCGCCGCTCCCGCGCGTTGGCCTCTACCGACTACAACGCGGAGAGCATCCAGGTTCTCGAAGGACTCGACCCGGTTCGCAGACGGCCCGGCATGTTCATCGGCTCAACCGACTTGAGGGGCCTCCACCACCTGGTTTGGGAAGTCGTCGACAACTCGATTGACGAGGCGATGGCAGGCCACGCAGCCCACGTCGAGGTCCGCATGCTCGAGGACGGCTCCGTGCGGGTGACCGACGACGGGCGCGGAGTCCCGGTCGGGCGTCACCCCAGCGGTAGGGACGCCCTCGAGATCGTCCACACCGTCCTGCATGCCGGCTCCAAGTTCGGCGGGGGTGGGTACAAGGTTTCGGGCGGTCTTCACGGCGTCGGCGTGAGCGTGGTCAACGCGCTTTCGGAATCACTTCGCGTCGAGTCGGCCAGAGAAGGCTCCGTGTGGGCCCAGGAGTATTCCCGCGGAGTTCCCACAACGCCGGTGCTCAAGGTCGGCCCGCAGGGCAGTCGCCGAGGCACGACCACCACCTTCAAAGCTGATCACCAGGTCTTCGAGTCCATTGAGTTCTCCTTCGACACCATCGCCCAGCGTCTGCGTGAGTCGGCTTATCTGAACAAGGGGCTCTGGATCCGTCTGCTGGACGATCGAGCCGAACGAGAACGGTCGTTCTATTTTGAGGGCGGCCTCGTCTCCTTTGTCCGTCACCTCAACAAGAACAAGGAAACCCTGCACAGCCGACCGATCTATGTCGAGCGGCGCGAAAACTCCACCTCCATCGAGGTCGCTCTCCAGTACAACGACTCCTACACGGAAAACGTCTTCAGCTTCGCCAACAACATCAACACCGTCGACGGAGGCAGCCACCTCACCGGGTTTCGAGCTGCGCTTACGCGTTCATTGAACGATTACGCCAGGCGCGCCAGCGTTCTCAAAGATGCCGACGCTAACCTCTCGGGCGATGATGTGCGCGAAGGCCTCACCGCTGTTGTGAGCGTGAAGCTCGTCGAGCCCCAGTTCGAGGGTCAGACCAAAGCCAAGCTCGGCAACGCCGAGATCAAGGGCCAGGTCGAAGCGGCCGTCGGGGAGGGGATCGGCCAATACCTGGACGAGAACCCGGCCGATGGCCGGCGCATAATCGAGAAGTCGCTCACGGCCGCGCGCGCGAGAGAGGCGGCCCGCAAGGCCCGCGACCTGGTCATCCGCAAGGGCGCCCTTGAAGGCATGTCGCTGCCGGGCAAGCTCGCCGACTGCCAGGAGCGCGACCCGGCCAAGAGCGAGTTGTACATCGTCGAAGGGGACTCGGCCGGCGGCTCGGCCAAGCAGGGTCGGGATCGGCGCTTCCAGGCAATCCTGCCCCTCCGCGGCAAGCTCCTCAACGTGGAGAAGGCCCGCCTCGACAAGATCGTGTCCAGTGAGAACATCCGGCCTCTCGTGATCGCGCTCGGCGCGGGCATCGGCGACTCTCTGGACCTGACGAAGCTCCGCTACCACCGCATCATCATCATGACCGACGCCGATGTCGACGGAGCCCACATCCGAACCTTGCTCCTGACGTTCTTCTTCCGGCACATGCCTCAGGTGATCGAGAACGGCTACCTCGAAGA
>Ga0209777_10001822_pt1 | contig 29404 bp, 22 predicted proteins | sample FrelakmetHBP12HB_FD_187147 | JGI IMG/M metagenome (GOLD analysis project Ga0209777, IMG submission 187147) | Freshwater lake sediment microbial communities from the University of Notre Dame, USA, for methane emissions studies -HBP12 HB (SPAdes)... | ecosystem: Environmental > Aquatic >...
CGGACTTCTAGGGCCGATTAAGAATATGTTCGGGAAATAATAGCTATCTTGAAAATTACGGCATCGGGCACAGGCAGTTTTGAATTAGGCGATGGATTTATAAAATTCTATTTTAAAAATTTTTTATCTAACTCTAACAATTCATTATGGCAACCCTTATTGCAGGGATAATTTTATTAGCAATCCCTTTTTTGTTGGTGAGCCTTTTCGAAGATAAAAATAGGGGATTTGTTTATATCCTTTTTTTCTCAATATTATTCCAGGCTGTTTTGGCGATTTTAACCCAACTTTTTGGGATTTTTTATTATGGCGTAGTATCAGGAGCGACCTTATTGGCGGATATTATAATAATAATATATTTAGCCAGGAAAAAGCCGCAATTGAAAAATTTTAAAATTGACTGGTTACTATTAGCTATAGTCGCCATTTCTTTTTTAACGCTTTTGCAGGTTCATTACCATTACACTGGTGCAATAAGCCTGGCAACCGACCAAACCCCGGTTTACCACCAGGTAAAGGATATGAAGTATGTTTATCCTTATTTTTCAGACGAGTGGTATGCAGTTTCTTTTATCAAATATTCCATCAGTTCCCATCATTTGCCTTTCAAAAACACTTTAGCAGATAATTTTTTTATAAATTTTGAAGTGTTTTTCCATTCATTTTTGTCAGAACTTTTTTTGATTTTAGGATTAAACCCCCTGACTCAATATAACTTACTTTCTATTTTCTTTAATACTTTAATCATAGTTTTAGCTTATCTTTTTCTACGGACATGCCGAGTCTCTAATATTTCTTCCGGAATCTCTTCTTTGTCAATACTTTATATCGCATGCGGCGCTAATCTCCCCGGAATTTGGCACTTATTGCCCGTAAGTTTGGGAATTCTGCTTTCCTTGGCCGGATCTTGTTTTTTGGAGTTCGGAGATTTAAAATTGGCATTTCTGTCATTTATAGCCGTTACGTTATTCTACCCGCCATTTTTTATTTTTTCCGGTTTAGGATTGCTGGCATTTTTTATTTATAAGCTTAAAGAAAATAAAAAATTGGACAGGAATATATTAAAAAAAATCAACTATTTTATATTCGCCGCGATTTTGATAATTCCTGCAATTTATATTGTTTTGATGATTTCTCCGTGGTCAAATCTTACTCATTCCATTGCCTCGAATTTATTTTTTATTTCTTCCAGCGGTTCTTATATTCCGCGATATAATGTTTATGATATAATTCCTGTTCCGGTCATCCTGCTGGCATTGCTCGGCATATATCCTGTTTATAAAAAAAGAAAATATATTTTTTTTCAGCTGGCGCTCGGCATATTTTTATGGATATTATATTTGTTTACTATTTATAGGATTGTGATAGAATTTGAGAGAGTAGTATTTATAACAGCGGTAATTGTCACGCTTATTTCCGGATTTGGATTGGCAGAAATTGAAAATTACATTGATTTTAAATTCAACCCTTTCGACACCCTTCGGCGTGACTCAGGGCAGGGGCTCGGGGTTAAAAATATCAAAATATCGATTTTCAAATGCGCGGGCGTTATTATAATTTTTATATTTTTATTGCTGGTGCCCTTCTATACACAAAGGGATAATTGGAAAAAATTTACTCCCGTAGATCCGGCAACCGGAGAATTTATTTCTCCTAAATCTCCGGCGAATAATTATCTGACACAAGACGATATAAGGATATTCAAAAATATCGAAGGTAAAAGATTTTTGAGCATTCCATGGAAGGGTTTAGTTATCGGCGTGGCCACTGATAATTTTCCTTCAATTACCAAAGAGGGAACAGAAACAAATGGTTCGGAGGGCGATTATTATTCGTTTATTAATTCTGGTTGCGATATTAAACACAGTTTTATATTCAAATATAGGCCGGATTATGTTTACCTTCAGGAACTTAATTGCCCGGAATTCGAAAAGCTAGATGAAAGCAGCGAGGGGCTTATTTTATACAAAGTTAATGGAAGTTAAAAAATATTTAAAAAATTTTTTCGAACTGAGCCTGTCTTTAGCCAAGGCAGAATTCAGATTAAGGAATGAGGGCAGCTATCTCGGAATTTTTTGGTACTTGTTGAATCCGTTATTGGTTTTTGGATTGCTTCTTCTGGTTTTTTCAGATAGGCTTGGCAATGATATTCCAAAATACCCCCTTTATTTGTTATTGGGTATCATAATGTTCAACTTTTTCCAAAGTTCAACCGTCGAATCAGCCACGTCTGTTCTGAAAGAAAACAGGTGGCTGATAAAATCAATAAATTTTCCCAGAGAATCTTTAGTGGCATCAATTGTACTTAAAAATATATTTTCTCATTTTTTTGAAATAGTCTTCTTTGCAATCTTCCTTATATTTTTTAAGGCATCGCTGATTGGCATGCTGTTTTATTTCCCGATATTAATTTTTTTATGTTTATTCATTTTTGGAACTACATTACTTTTAGCCTCTTTAACAGCTTATTTTGTAGATTTAGAGAATATTTGGTCATTTGTGGTCAGGTTACTGTGGCTGGGAACGCCGATATTTTATTCAATTGCCGGCCAAGCAAAGCTCTATTATGTCAATCTTTTAAACCCCATGTATTATTTTATAACAGCCGCCAGGGATCTTATCATATACGCAAAAATGCCGGATGTTTTTATAATTTCTGGGATGATTTTTTATGCGTTAATATCTTTTTTTGTCGGAGTGCTGGTATTTAATAAATTAAAGACCAAATTTGCAGAGAAGATATAAAAAGAGAATAAATATTGATATGGAATATAAAAATAATAATCCTTTCAGAATTGATAATTGGAAAACTTGCTACATTAATTTGGACAACAGAAAAGACCGCAAGGAAAACATTGAGTCCGAGCTCCGGAAACAATGCATTGATGCAGAGAGATTCCCCGCATTAACCGATAAAGATTTTGATAAATTTACCGATCTAAAACTCGGGAGAAGAAATATTTTCCCCTTGCATTGCTCAAAAAAAGATACAGCGCCATTGGAATTTATTCCGGGCGAATGGGGCTGCACCTTTTCGCATTATTCAATTTTGAAGAATCATTTAAACTCTGGAAGCCAAAAGATTTTAGCTATTTTTGAAGATGATGCGCATTTTTGTTCTGATTTTAAAAAAAGATTACAGTACTTGGAGAATCAATTTGATTTAGAGTGGGATATTTTTTATCTTGGCTGTGCTTGTACATTGATTTATGACCAAAAAACGAATATTAAGCATGTGCGGAGGATAAGCGATATCGCTTATGGCACACAGGCCATGTTGATTAACCCGAAATCTATCCAGAAAATTATAAGGCTGATGGAATCATATGCTCCGAATGCTTCAGTTATAGATAATTTGTATACTCATTTAATTCCGCATTTAAAAATGTATTATTTCGTTCCTGGCATGGTTTCTCAAAATTCTTTGTTGGCAGGGGATATAGGGGGCAGAAGTAACAATACATATAGTTATACTAAAATTTGTGGTCCGCACGTTTTTGCGGAAAATCTTGACGGTTTTGATTATTGGAAAATCTCAAAATTTGCGCTATATCTAAGAAAATATTTTTATCTTCCGTTTGATTGTATTTTGGGCAAAATCGGCATTTTTTTAAAAAATAGATTCCCGGTTATTTATAGGATTATTAAATCTATTCCGCCATTTAGTTTTAAAAAACAAGCAAATTTTTAATATCCAAATCAGAAAAATATCATAAAAAATTTTAAGTACAGAAATAAACAATTAAGATGGAAAAAATAAAGAGAATAACAGTCGATAATATTTCAAAGAAATTCATGATAGGCTACAGCAATAATACGGGGGCCTTGGCAAGATTTGTGTCTTTATTTTCCGGCAAAGAGCCGAAGAAATTAATTTATGCTCTTAAAAATTTATCATTTGACGCTTATTCCGGTGAAATTGTCGGAGTTATCGGGGATAACGGCTCAGGCAAAAGCACCCTCCTGAGGATTATCGCCGGGATTTATCAGCCGGATGGCGGGAGAGCAATTGCAAAAGGAAAAATAATTTCACTGATAAATTTAACAATCGGATTGAAAGAGCGCCTGACCATGAAAGAAAATATTTTTTTAGTCGCTTCATTATTTGGAATGACCCAGGAAGAGATAAAAAAAGAGTTTAATAATATTGTTAAACTCTCTGAACTTAAAGAGTTCATTAATACCAAAATATACCAATTTTCTGCCGGAATGATGCAGCGGCTTGTTTTTTCGATTGCGGTATACGCCAGGCCTGATATTATGCTTTTAGATGAAGTTTTTGAGGTTGGGGATGAAGATTTCAAGAAGAAGAGCGTTGATAAGATAAAAGAAATCGTTGAGGGCGGGGCGTGTGTGGTTTTGGTAAGCCATGATTTATCGCTGGTAGAAAAGTATTGCGACAGGGTAGTTTGGATTAAAGAAGATAAATCATTAATGAAAGGCGAGCCGGCTAAAGTAGTCAGCCGGTATAAAGAGGATTAAATGGAACAAAAATTAGTGTCGGTAATAATTCCGGTTTACAACGGCGAGAAAACAATCAGCCAGTGTTTAGATTCTGTTTTACGCCAAACTTATAGCAATTATGAGGTTATTGTAGTGGACAATAATTCCGCAGATAATACAAAAAAAATAATACGGGAATTCCAAAGAAAATATAAAAATTTATTTTATTTTTTTGAACCAATTAGATCGGTCGGAATGGCTAGAAATTCAGGCATTAAAAATTCTAAAGGAGAAATTTTATGTTTTACCGATTCTGATTGTGTTTTACCTTTAAATTGGATAGAAAATTTGACAAAGCCGATAATTTCAGGAAATGAAAAAATTGTTGCCGGTTCATCCCAAAATTTGGCGGAAAATTACTGGACAAAACAGATACAAAAAAGAGATTATTTATTAGAACAGAGGATTTCAAAAAATAATTATATCGAGAATTTGGATGGAAAAAATTTTGCCATCAAAAAAAATCTTATGCTTAAAGTTATGTTTGACCCGGATATAAAGATGATGGACGATTTAGATTTATATATAAGACTAAAAAAAATTTCAAAAGCAAGGTTTCTGCCTGAAGTTAAGGTCGGGCATTATCATAGGAGCTCAATGATAAAGTTTGCCAGGATGATTTTTATAAGAGGATTTTGGGCATTTAATATTTATAAAAAATATAATAAACAAGACAGGGAGGATATTGCTGTATTTGAAAATATTTCCTTTAAAAAATTTGCAATTTTTCCTCTTTGGATCATAAAACAGATTTTAACAAGAAACCCGGCAGATTCTTTTTATCTAACAATTTCAGAATTTTCTTGGAAGGCAGGGATTATCTGGGCGGTAATTAAAAATTCCAGAATTTTTAAACAGCATCAATATGGATAAAAATTACGATTTTTTAATTGCGGGCGCCGGAATTTCCGGCATTACCATTGCTGAAAGATTAGCTTCTGCCGGCAAAAAAGTTATAATTGTTGAAAAAAGAAACCATGTAGGCGGTAATTGTTATGATTATAAAGAAAATGGGGTTGTTGTCCAAAAATACGGGCCTCATATTTTCCATACAAAAGACAAAAAAATTTTTCAATATCTGTCAAAATTCACAAAATGGAATTCTTACAGGCACAAAGTGCTGGCTGAACATAACGGCCGGCTTTTTCCTATCCCGGTAAACAGGGGAACAATTAATAAATTTTTTAATGTCAATTTAAAAAATGAAAGGGAAATGAGGGCATTTTTAAAGACGGAAAAAATCAAAATCAAAAAAATAAAAAACTCTAAAGATTTTATTTTGGCTAAATTCGGGAAAGAAATTTATCGGGCTTTTTTTGAAAGTTATACGAAAAAGCAATGGGGTTTATTCCCGGATGAGCTTGATAAATCAGTAATAGGGAGATTGCCGGTAAAATATAACGAGGACCCCTTTTATTTTAATGACACTTACCAAGGGCTCCCTATGCCGTCTTATTCAGCGATGTTTGATAGGATGTTAAAAAGTAAAAACATTGAGGTAAGATTAAATACAGATTTTTATAAGGTTAAAGGAATAATAGGATATAAAAAGCTTATTTTCACCGGAGAAATTGATAAGTTTTTCAATTATAGGCATGGCAAGCTTGGGTACAGATGCATTGATTTTCATTTCCAGAAATTTTCGGCAAATTCTTATCAGGAGAACTCAGTAATAAACTATGCAGACAGCGCCGTCGATTTTACAAGAATCACCGAATTTAAAAAATTCTATCCGACTCAAAGCAAGGGAACGATAATCTGCAAAGAATATCCGGGATGGCAAGGCGAGCCTAGCTATCCCGTACAAAATGAGACAAATTTTAAAATCCTTAAAAAATATTTAGAGGAAGAAAAAAAGCTGAAAAATGTTTATTTTTTAGGAAGATTGGCAAGATTTAAATATTTAAATATGGATAGAGCCATTTTCGAGGCTCTGGAGTTAAGCGAAAGAATAAGTTAGCTATATTTTTCCATTAGTTTTTCTATATCCAAAAAGTCTTTCCAATTTTCTTTCAGCCAAGCATCTGATTTTTTCCACCATTTAAATTTTAAAAGGAATTTTATCTGCGGCTCTGTAAACCTGTATCTTATTAATTTTGCCGGTACTCCCGCAACGATTGCATATGGCTTAACATCTTTTGTGACAACAGCGCCAGCCCCAATTACTGCTCCATCGCCGATTTTCAGGCCCGATTTTATCAATGCATTTGTTCCTACCCAAACATCGTTTCCAATTTCAGTTGAAGTCTCTTCCTCAAAATATTTTTTATCGGTGTAACCAAATGATTTAAAAATTTCGTTTCCATCATTTTTATAAAAAAATGGGTGGGTTGAGACTAACTTTTTTGTAGGATGAGACGTAAGGCCGATATGAGCGCCGTGGGCAACCAAGCAATATCTTCCAATCTCGCAATTCCTAACCATATTTGACCCATTAAAATAACTAAATTTTCCTATTTTACAATTGTAAAAAGCGGCATTACTATTAGTACTGACCATTTTTTCAAATTCACAATTTCCGGATACAAAGATATTCTCTCCTTGAATCAGCAGTCCCTTTGTTTTTTTTAGATTATTGTAATTACCATAATATTGGTTTAAAGATTGGATCAAGGGCTCGGGCAGTATTTTTTTAATTATTTTTTTTAACATATTTTTTTAAACTTTTTTAAGAAATAATAAATTTGGGGATTCTTATTTTTTAAAAAAATACCAAATTTTCCCATTATTCTGTCGAGCCTGTTCCTAAGCGGCATTCTTTTAATATAAAAAATATTTTGTCCGTGTTTTCGTTCCACGGCCAGTATTTTTCCAGATGGAGAATTGGCATTACTATCAACTATTTTATTTTCAATAAATGAAAAAACCGTATAATTTACATTCTCCTTTTTGAAGACGTCTAAAATATATCCTAAAAGTTTTTTATAGTTTTTTCCGGGAATTTCATGGATTTCTATTGCAAGTTTTTCAATATTTTCATTGCTAAACAGCTTGGAATTATAAATTATATCATATTCTGATCCTTCGCAGTCTATTTTTAAAAGTTTTACATTAGATATATTATTGTTTTTTATTATGTCATCCAAGGAAATTGTTTTTACATTGTTATAATATTTTTTTTTGAAAAAAATATTTGATGCCATGGAACAGAATTCATCAAAATATGCATTAAGTTCCGAAAAAGAATCCCTATATACCGCCAAATTGAAAGCTTTGACATTTCCCACTTTATTAAGCAGTATATTTTTTAGCAGAAGATTGTAAATTATTTCAGATGGTTCAAAAGCTAAAATTTTAACTTCAGGAAATTTTTTTGCTAAATAAATAGAAAAAACACCGATGTGCGCTCCAATATCTATTATTACGTCGCCTTCTTTAAAAGATATATTATCTAAACCATAACAATTTTCGATGAATATTTCTCGTATAATAGAAGGAAGGGATGTACTTTTTTCCGCATCATAAAATATAAACCTGCCATCGTTTAATTCCGCTATATTTTTTTTAGATTTAAATTCCATTTTGAGTTGAAAATAATTTTAAAAATAAATTATATAATTTAATAATTAAGGTAAATAGGTTAACTTTATTTAAGAGGTTTTTAAAAAAATAAAGAAATTATTCTTTAAAAATTGAGCACATTTCTTGTAATATTTCATCTATATTATATTTATAATGCCATTCCGGGTAGTGTTTTTTAAACTTTGAAACATCGGAAATATACCAAATATGGTCTCCCGGCCTGTTTTCATATTTATATTCATATATAGCTTTTTTGCCAAGCAATTTTTCTATTTTTTCAATTGCCTCAATTATAGAAATATTTGAATGTCTTGATCCGCCCATATTATAAATTTCTCCTTTTTTTGGTTTTTGAGAAAAACAATAAAAAGCATTGGCTAAGTCATAGGAATGAATGTTGTCTCTTACTTGTTTTCCTTTATATCCAAAAATTGTATATTTTTTGCCGGTGGCTATGCATTTAACCAGATAAGATAAAAAACCATGCAATTCTGCGCCTTTCTGACTGGGTCCTGTCAGGCAGCCGCCCCTGAAGCATGCAGTGTATAACCCAAAGTATTTTCCGTATTCTTGGACTAAAATATCCGCAGCCAATTTAGATGCCCCGAAAAGACTATGTTTAGAATTATCTATGGACATAGATTCATCTATTCCTTCTTTATATTTATGGCCGGGATCTATTTCCCATCTTTTATCTAATTCGGTCAGCGGCAGGGTATTAGGAGTGTCTCCGTAAACTTTATTTGTGGAAGTAAATATAAAAACTGCTTCAGGAGAATATTTTTTAAAATTATCTAATAAATTAAGAGTTGCTGCTGCATTAATTTCAAAATCTGTGAGTGGTTCTTTTCCGGCCCAATCATGGGATGGCTGGGCGGCGCAATGGATGATAATATCAAATTTATCATCCCGGAAAATTTTTTCTATTGCTTTTTTGTCTCTTATATCTGTGTAGAAATGAGTATAGCCAATAATTTCTTTTTTTAATTTTTCAATATTTGCCAGTACGCTGGCGTCCGGGCCAAATAAATACTGGCGCATATCATTGTCTATGCCATAAACCTCGAAACCTTTCTCAGAAAAGAATTTTACGCATTCTGATCCTACCAAACCTCCGGATCCGGTTACCAGTAATTTTTTCATATATCAGATTTATTTATTTTTTTAATTCAGATATTATTTTTTTTGCATCTTTAATATGGCTGTGGCAATTCAGGCCGTTACTTGCAGCATAGTGCCTGAATATATCACTATCTTTGAAAATACCCGAGCGCCTGATAATGTCGCCATCTTTGAAAATGCCCGGAGCCGCATTTTTTTCTTGGTCAAAAGACCTTACTTCATATTTATCAGATTTTTTTTCAATTAAAAGGTGGTATATTGCCTGCCCCATACACCAATCGCCGAAGCGCGGCATAATCTTTTTAAGAGCTGACTCTGTTAATTTCAAATCCATAATATCTTTATAAAAACATAATAGGGCTAAAACAATATGGGGTGGAAATTTTGAGCCAACGTATGAAAGAATATCACTTTCTGTTTTTGGGCCCTCTTCATAAACATAAACTATCTCTTTTTTCGAGCCTTTTATCCAGCTGATGAGTTCTTCCGGTTTTTGCAGGAAAAGGACATCGGAGTTCATGGTTATTATTTTATTTTTTTTGGCCAAAATAATATGGTCTAACAATTCCTTCGAGTTTAACACTTCTTCTCTGTATTTTTGGCATTGGGGAAAACCTTTTAAATAAACTGCCATCTTTTTATCGGCATAAGGTTTTTCTATTACATTGATTCCGGGAATATGGATTTTTAAAATTTTTATATCTTCCTTGGTTAAATCTCCCGTGCAGTCATGAACTACAACGGAAACGCCATTATAGAACCTTAAGAGGGATTTTATGGCGCAAAGATACATAAACAAATGCTTATGGGAAGCTAAAGTATGTATTTCTACATCAGAATCGGGGTTGCAACTTATTGGAGGAGTTTCTAAAATGCCCATATCCTTAAAAGTTTCATAAAGCCAGTCTTGGTATTTTTCATCATAATGTTTATTGTTTTCCCGATCAATCGATTTTTCTACCAATGGCTTTAAGATGGAAAAGCACAGATCTTTCAAAAAAATGACTATTTTCCAGATTAAATTCTCAGAGTTTCTTTTGCTTTCTATTTTTTGTCGGAGTTTTTTAAATATCATTTTTAATCTGTTTTTTTATTTTTTTGATAAAAATATCCACATCGAAATTTTTTGCCTGGATCTGGCAAGGTTCTTTGAAAAATAGGGGATTTGAATTGATTTTTTTATTTAATTCTTTAATCGCCGAAACTAATTTTTTTTCATTTATATCGTCGATTAAAATTCCGGTTTTGCCATTGATAATAGTTTCCTTGTATCCTCCTTCATTCGGGGCGATAACCGGCTTGCCGGAGGCCATTGCCTCTAGCGGCGTCATTCCAAAGTCTTCGTCTTTTGCTGTGGCTATAAAGCCCTTGCAGTTCGCATATAAATCTGATAATTCTTTTTTCTGGGCCCAGCTGATTATTCTAACATTTTGAGGTTTTATTTCATTTATATAGTTAAGATATTTTTCCATGGGATTGGCATTTTTTTCATAGCTGCCAACAATGATTAGTTTTTCACCAGGTAATTTTTTGAAAGCCGATGTTTGGATTTCAATTCTTTTGTGGGGCGTGAATCTGTTTACGGAAAGCCAAAAATTGCCATTTTTATTATAATAAAAATTTTTTGTTTCGATTGGCGGGTTTATTATAATGGCGTCTCTATTAAAGTATCTTTTAATTCTTTGTCCGGTATTTCCTGAATTACAAACAATAATTTGTGCATGTTTTATATATTTTTTATCTAGATATCTGTTGTACGCAACCCATATATCAAAAATAGGTTTTTTCCAAGGCTCCAAAATACTTCTTACATAATCTCTGAATTGCCATATTTCGTTTAAGGGAGAATGGGCATACCAAAGATTAGGTTTGTTGTTTACAACTCCGGACATTGCCCAATCGCCGGAAATTATATAAAAGTCATATTTTTTACCGAGGTTTAACTTCCTGAATTTCCAAAATGCAATTTGCTGGCGGAATGGGGCATTTAATGGCACTTTTCCTATTGAAAAAATATTTAAACCCTTAAACCCCATTTTTTCTATTTTTTCGTAATTGATATTGGTAGTATAAACATCGGCATTTAATTCCCTTGCCAAAGTAAGGGTGACAATTTCAGCTCCGCCAATATTGTCTAAAAAATTATGGAATACCGCGATTTTCATTTTTTTCTTGCACCCTCCATATCTTGCACCCTTCTTATAGAAAATATATAAGAGGCTGTATAAATTATATAGAAGGCTGAAACTTAAATTTAAATAATACCCAAAAGCCAATAGTTTATCTTTTCAGTTTATAATTTTTGGCATTCATCCCCGCCTCTGCGAGGCGGGGATGAATGCCAGCCCGTAGCGGAGGGTCGCGAGAAATTGCCGCAAAGCGGGATTTCCCGACCTAGCGGAGGAGATTACATAAATCCATCAATTTCTTTTATAATATGTTAATTTTTTAATTTGTAAACAACCATAATCTCTGTACCACCGACATTCATAGAGAAGAATTTATTAGGATAGGAATAATCTGCTTTATGGTCTCTATAATTACTTAGAAAATAGTCTGCATCGCTTATATTTTGAACATATTCTATCCTCGCCCTGTCTTTGGGAGATAAGATAGCTATATTGAAGTATCCTGGAAAATTTGGAGCAATGACTTTTATATTGTTCCTAAGATCATTTTTTAGAATATACTCTAAAGCCTGCCTGTAAGAAAGGCCCCAATAATCGAGTTCAAAATTATTTCTTAAATCTTTCCCGGCCAGGATATTAAAATAAACATTTTGATGGGGGTGGTTTTTTATCATGAAATAAGAAATATCCAATATACAAAAAATTACAATCAGTATAAAAACTATACTCAGAATCTTTCTTTTTTTGCCTGAAAATTTTAATTTTATGAAGTCAAAAATTGAAATTAAGCCCACAAGGGAAATCATTAAAAAAGCGGGATAAATAAAAAACAGATGCCTCCAGCCATCGTATACTACAGATTTAAATACAATTACGGCCAGCAAAGGCGCAAAGAACCATAATAAGAAAATAATATCGCGTATTTCTGGCAGAGAGCGCCTGATAAGCCGATATGCCAAAACAATGAGCCCAAAAAGAAAACCAACAGTATAAATAAGAGGAGTTGTTATAATCATCCAAACAGGGATATAATGCCATGGAAGATTAGTTGCATGTATAAGTTTGCCCATATAAAGCACCGACCCGCCCCAGGGATAATGGCTTATCTCTTTATATGCAGCTAAAAAGTTTGAAAAAGGATTTTTCCATAAAATCGGCCAAAAAAGAATAGTCAAAGCGATTAATAGGATAGCATAACATAACAGGCTTAAATTTTTTTTTATGTTTTTGCATCTTTCTAAGCTATAATTCTTAAGCAATTCCAGGGCAGAAAAACCAAATGTGAATAGCGGTACGAGAATCCCCGGCATCCTTATATCTATCAGAACAGCGCATACCAATGCATGGATAGAAGCCCAAAATAAGCTTTTTTTGTCCAGATACCTGATTAAAGTATATATGCTTATTATAAAAAATGACAAAAAGGCAAGATCCTTTGAATTATAAAAGGCATCTGCAAATATCCGGGGGCTTAATATCAAAAATAGGCTTCCCAGCAAACCAATTTTCCAGCTTTTAAACCTATCTTTGCAGATTAAATAGAAGAAGAATACGGAAACATAAAATAACAAGAAAGTTGCCAAATGCCTGGCAAGAAGAATATCTCTGGAATCTGCAAGCCTGAACGCTTTTTCCAGCACTACCAGGAATATTTCAAAGGCCGGCCCATGGTACTTTTCTGCACTGCCAAGAATATCCGTATTTTTTCCGAAGATATAATTATAATTTTGATACCCCAGCATACGATTAGTTCCCTCGTCCCAAGAAAGGCCGTAATTATTGAATATTGCCAGGCCAATTAATAAAAATATCAAGAAAAACAGGGAGACTATTACCTTATGATTATTGTTGAAGAATTCGAGAATATTTTTTAGGCTGTAGGGTTTCATATTGTTTTGCACTTAAATCTAATATTCAATATGTGGGGAATTATTTTTATTTCCCTGAAAAAATTAAACGTCGATTTATTTGATTCACCCCAAATTATGGGGATTTCCAGGATTTTTAGGTTTTTCTTTTGAGCTCTGATTAAAAATTCTGCATCCCAAAACCAACCGCGGGTAAAGCTCTTATCGTAACCCATACTTTTAATGATGGACAATGCAATTGGTCTTCTGAATGCTTTAAAGCCGCACTGATGATCTCTTATTTTAGAATTAAATAAAAATTTTATTAAATTATTGTAAACCGCGCTGATTAAATATCGGTTAAAGCCCCTCCTGAACCTGCTTTCTTCCAGATATTTGCTGCCAATTACTATGTCGTTCCCATCAGCTATTCCTTTAATCAGGGGGGCTATAAAATTCAGGTCTGTAGACATATCCGCATCCATGAATGCTATTATATCGCCCTTCGATAATGGGAAGCTTCGGGCAAGATTTTCCCTTCTGGAAGGCCCGTTTTCATATCTTATAAATTTAATAGAGCCGTACTTTTTTCTCAGCTTGTCAGCAATAGCGGGCGTAGAATCATTGGAGGTATCATCAACAATAAGAATTTCAAAAGAATATTTTAATTTATTTAAAAATCTATATAATTTTGTGATATTATCCTCCAGGCAGGATTCTTCGTTATAGACCGGAATGAAAACTGACAGCTTTATCATGATGGGATTTATTTTTAATTTAAAAACCTATAGTAAAATAAATAATAAATGGCGATAAATCCGTCTTTACAGTTTATTTTTTTACCCTCATCAAAACCCCTGGGATTAAATGATATGGGCAGTTCTGCTATTTTATAGCCCAATTTTAATGCTTTAGCGGTAATTTCCGGCTCAAATTCAAATCTTTTTGCGTTTATGCCTAATTTTTTAATTTTCTCCACAACATCGCTTGTAAAAATTTTGTAGCAAGTTTCCATATCGGTTATTTCACATCCGTAAAGCAAGTTTGTGGTAAAAGACAGTATTTTGTTTCCGATATAATGAGATGGAATTTTCCAGCTGTTGTTTCCTCTTTTTAAGAACCTTGAACCAAAAACCACCTCGCATTTTTTTTCGATAATCGGCCTTATCAGACCAGGAATGTCCTTGGGGTCATATTCTAAGTCAGCGTCCTGCACCATTATAATATCTCCTTTTGCAACGTTTAATCCGGTTTTTATCGCGGCACCTTTTCCCATATTATAATCATGTTTTAATAAAATTATCCCTTTTATTTTTTGTAAAATTTTAAAAGAATTATCATTGCTGTTATCATCTATCACTATTATTTCTTTTTTTAGCGGCAGCTCAACATTTTTTAATTCCACTATCATCTTTTCAACGGTTTTTTCTTCATTGTATACAGGAACTATAATAGAAATGGTTTTCATAATTAATTTAAGATTTTATATATTGAAACGCCGCCGTCTGAATAAATTTTTTTGTAATGTTTAGGATTTTTAGCAAAATCTTCATTTCTGAGCGGGCAATCATACACGCATTTTTCTCCGATATAAACATATGTCGGATTTACGCTAGGCTTTACTTCATATAAATACAGAACATTGATGTGGGGAGATGTGATAGCCCTGGATATAAGCGGGTAAATCCATAATCCGGCATCGCCGTAATTATTTGCTATAACATCCTTTGAATTTGTGTTTTCTCCCAGCCATTTTATAGCTTTAAAATCTCGGGGCGTTACTGAATTTTGCCCGATAAAATCTCTAACATAGCCATTTTGGTTCAAGATGTAAGAAGCTTCTAAAATAAGAAATAATATTGCAAAAATAATGGTTTTGTATAATTTATCGCTTAAATTGAAATATTTTTTAGAACAAGTAAAAATTTTTTCTATGGTAAAAGAAAAAAATAAAGACATAGGCAAGATTATCATAATTGCCGTTCTTTCCGGATATATTAAATAAGAAAAGGGCAATATCCAGTATCTTACATTTAGAATAAGTAATATGCAGACAAAAGCAAAAACTAAATATTGGACGGCTCTTTTATAGTCTTTTATCATAGCAATAAAAATTCCCAAAATAGAAATAGGCAGTACAATATGTTTAAATTTTAAATATAAAGCGCCGAAAGTATAGTTAAAAATAATTGAAAGCGCTTGCAAAAGCAAATTCCAAAAACTTATGGTTTTAACATCTATGCCAAGGCTTCTGATATTCCAATTTTTTATCCAATTTTGCACTTCCTTAGTAGCAGATCCTAAATTTGCGCTGAATAAATAGGGGAGACATATTAATATAAAAATAAATAGAACCAAAAGGTATTTTGAAAGATTAGAAAATTTATAGCCTTTTTTTAGGATCAAAAAGACTAAAAAAGAAATTCCTAAAGCATAAACTGCTTGTATAAATATAACAGTATGGCTTAAAAAAACTGAGCTTAAGGCGAAAGCAGAAAAAATAATAAACCATTTATTTCCCTCTATTTTATCCAGCAGGGCCATAAAAAATATCAAAAAATCTAAAGCAAAAATAGTGGGATTTCCGCCCCAGCCTGGAAACCCCTGGGGATTTGACGTAAAAAAAGAAAAAGATATGGAAGAAACTAATGCAAACGGCCAAGAAACAAATTTCTTCAAAAAAAGATATAAAAAAAGGGGCAACAGCAGGTAGGTAATGCAGGCAATGATAAAACTGCCTCTGTAGCTTGGCAATCTGCCTAGGATTGAGACTATGGCGCTGACCGTTTGGAATCCCGATGGGAATGAATTAAATTCTTTTATATTGAATACAGGATAATAGTTATCGGGAACTCCGTTTTTATTAATTATCAGCTGAGATATAGAGGTGTGCCAGCTCATATCTGCGCCAGTCGGAGTTATCAGCTGGAAATACGGGATAAATCTTAAAAATCCTAAAAATATAAATATCAGTATTAGCACGATGCTTTTACCGGAAAAAGATATATTATAGGGTCTTTTTTTCTTGAATAAAAAATAAAGCGAAATACATAAAGTGATAATGGTTGTAAAAACAAAAGAACTGGTCAAACTTATTGGTAAATATTTTAACAGCCAGAAAAAAGCCATCCAATAGGAAAGCGATAAGCCAAAGATATAAATCAATAATTCAAAAAATTCTATATCTTGTGCAAACGAAATAAATAAAATAAGGCAGCCTGGAATAAAAAATACAAAAAATGGGCGCCATATAACAGACAATAGCAAAAATGATATGATAATTATCGGCCTTGAGCTGTTTTGAAGACTTATTTTTTCCATTTTTGGGTTAATTTAATTGTCCAAGATAAATTCTATTTTTTTTAATGATTTTTCTTGTCCGTATTCCTCGATATTTTTAAGACAATTTTTTGAAAAAATACCGTATGCCATTTTATCGTTTGCAAGATAACCAATTTTTTCTGCCAGCTCTTTTATATTTCTCGCATCTGCGATAATCCCGCAGTTTTCTTTTTTGATTATATACGGTATTCCGCCGGCATTTCCCCCTATAACCGGCTTTCCGGAGGCCATTGCTTCAAATAAAACAGTCGGCGTGCCCTCAACATCAGATATTGACGGAACAACAACAAAATAACAATTTTGATAAAGATCTATCATTTCGTTTTGGCTCATTTTCCCCGCAAAAATAATTTTTTCTTTAACGCCAAGTTTTTCTGATTTTTTTTGATAGTGTTTTTTATAATTCCCGTCTCCCGCAACTATAAGTTTGTAATCCGGATTTTTTCCCTGGAAAATTGAAAAAGCTTCCAGTAAATTATCAAGGCCCTTCCATCTGTGCGATTTATCGAGCTGGCCCACAAATAAAATTTCTTTTTTCAGCGATTGTGACGGTTTGAATTTTTTCAAATCAATAAAGGGCGCAATTACGGATGTTTTTTCCTTATATTTTGCCAGTTTTTTATCTATCGGATAATAAGAAGCGGATATTATTTTTTTAGATGAATTAAACAGTTTTTTTTCAAACAGATTTTCATATAAAAAAGCAATGGCGTCTATTATAAGATTTCCTTTATATAAGCTGCTTGAGTGATAATGCAAAACAAAAGGAATATTGTGTTTTTTTGCAACGCCTGCTGCAATGTCTGCATAATAGGGGACCGGGCTGTGCGCTATAATCAGGTTTATATTTTGGGCGATGATAATCAATTCTATATCCTTTCTTAAATTGAAATTAATCGGCGTATTGGAAACGAAAAAAGCCGGTTTTTTCCGTATTATTTTAAAACCGATATCTTCTATCTTAGATTTTTCCTTTGTAGCGCAAACTACAATTACATTATTGCTTTTGGACAGATATTCAGCTGTTTTAAAAGCATATAATTCCAGGCCTCCGCCTTCAGGATAAAAATATGGGCATACAATTAATATATTTTTATTTTCCATTTTTGATTTCTTTTTTCAGTTTTAGCCCGTTAGAAGTTTGCCATCATTGGAATATTTTTTCAAAACTGTTGATGATTCCATTGTTAATCCGTGGCGGCAAAAGTCCAGCCGGACTTTTGCCGCTATGCTATTCCTTCACAAACTTCTAACGGGGTTTTATTAAATTCGCCGCGATGCTTGATCCGGCATCCCAAATTATTTTTTTATTTTTCTATAAATGATGCATCTTCAGCAGATATTATATAGTCAGCATTTTGGGGGTCGTTAAGCCAGCAAATTACAAAATAATTTAATTTTGGATCGTTTAACATCATATAAAAGCCTAGATTATTCGGGCCTATCATATCATTTTCGCCGTTTAAGGCAACAGAGCCATGTTTTCTTTGGGTTATAATTTTTGCAGTTTTACCTAAACCAGAATTTGCCGTATGCCATATATTTTCGTACGGCAGCATATTGAATGAACTAATCAGAGACAGGGCGATAAAAAAAGTAATAATTAGAAAAGCAAATTTTTTTTCGTACAAACTTCCTATCCAAAAAATTCCATATCCTGAAAAAATGCAAAAAAATGGAAGATAGGCAATGGTATATCTTCCGTCTTTGTTGTTTAAGATAGAAAAAACTAAATATATCAAAATGACGAATAGAGCTAACGGCGTGGTTTTTTTCCAATTTTCTTTTACAGACATCTCTATAAAACCTATTACCGCCAGTATAAGGACTATAAGCCCGCCCAATTGAGGAATTAATAGTTCTGGATAACAAATCCATGCCTGAAGAGTACGCCAGTTAGGATCACCCGGTTCAGCATAAGTAAGCGCATCTCCAAACCAGTGGGAAACGCTTTGATATAATTTGTATCCCAAATTTGGGACCACTAATCCTGTACTTGGCAATATGAATCTTGCAAGTATGCCGAGGCCGAAATAGGAAAAGAAAAAAAATAAAATTATTAAAAAAAGGATGATAAATTTTTTCTGGAATAAAGCGCGGAATCCTTTGTGATATACGACAATTAAGGCTAAGATAGGCGATATTAATATTCCCGGAGGTTTCATCAAAAAAGCAAATCCGCAGCAGATTGCTGACAAAATCCAATATTTAATCTTGTCTTGCTCTATTCCTATAATTAAAAAGTAAACAGAAAAAACAGTAAATACTGCCAGGGGCAAGTCAACAAGAGCCCTTCCTCCCCATGAAATAAACCATGGATTTATAGCGGCAAAAAAAGCAGACCATAAAGCGACTTCCTCTTTTTTGAAAATTACTTTTGCTAAAAGATAAACAGCGTAGATTATCAAAATAGAAAAAAGCATGCTCGGTAATCTTGCTGCCAGTTCATTGAAGCCGAAAATCAGGAAAGAGATTGTAGCAAACATTGGGTAGCCGTACGGATAAAATACTGCAGCTGCAGCTGCCACGCGATAATTGGAAATAAATTTTTGGATATAACCAAAATTAAAACCATTTAAAATTATCCTTGCAGACATCACTCCCGGCATCGAATGAACCGCCTCGTCCGAAGTCAGGCTGTTTAAATGCTGCCAAGAATATAATCTGAAAGCGATTCCTACGGCCAGTATTATAATAAAAAACAATATTATATATTTTTTTTGCATATAATCAGCTTATATAATATATGGGATGCAAAAACACTATTGTCTGCAAAAAGTACAGAATAGAACTGGTGATTGCTAAAATCATGCAGATTAAGGAGATTATTTTCAAATATTTTCCGAATTTCTGTTTTTCTTCCGCATAAAAAATTATGGCAAAGAAAAACAAAAGAATCGCGTATCTGCCCACAGCGTCAATTTCTAGGTCGCCAAAAAAATTTTTGGTAAGAGACAAGATTAAAGCAGCTTGTGAAAATAAAAATAGGGAATTTTTCGTGACATATTTATTTTTTATATACAAAACAGAAGCAACAATTAATTGCAAAATGGAAATTATGGCGATAGGCAGGGGGCTGAAGACTTTATTTATCGTGCGCAAATCATCCATTGTAAAAAGATTGAAAGACCATTTTTGTACAAGGCCGCAGGTTGAAGCCGTAGCTGAGCCGGAAGCAGCAACTGGTTTGGAGGCTGCAGCCGAACATTTTAATATATTGGATGTGTTTACTGCGATGGGCTTTTGTATATAAGTAAAAATGTTGTATCTTATTTTCAATAAATAGTCAAGTATTCCTTCTATCGGCTTGCTTATGGATTGATAAGAAATGAGTATGGGAATTGCTCCTGTCTGACAGTAAAGAATTATTTCCCAGCCTAAAAAAGGTATGATTGCCAGAGAATAAACGGCAAAATTTTTAAAGTCTTTTTTTATTAAAAACCATAAAAGAACGGCTCCGTACAGGGGCAAAACCAATTCCCTTGTCAAAAGAGCCAAAGCAAAAAACAAAGAGCCTGTTTTGTGTTTTTCATGGAGAAGATAGTATATTCCGGCGGCAACAAAGACCATCATTAAAAGTTCGGTCAAATCCCGGGATATAGACAGCAAAAAGCCCACGTTAAAAGCGAAAAGATAAACTAAATTTAAATTTGCATTATATTTTTTTAACAGCAGCAGAAGGATATAGCAGCTTAAAAGCACGCAGAAATAATTTATTGCCAGCATTGTGAAAGGATAAAGTTCTTCTACGCCGAGGGACAGCACTATGGTCAAAATAGGATAAATTATTCTTTGCTCAAAGTGCGGAGAAATATTTATTCTTTCTAAAGTCGGGTTCAGGGCCATCATATAGTAGTATTGGCCGTCGAAACCGGTTTGTTCATGCACGACAAGGCCGCTCGGCAATGTGCCAGAGAAACCCGGGAGATAAGGTCGCGCTAAAAGCAAAGTAGAGCTTGGATTAAAGTTATATTTGGAAATCAGCAATAAAACAAAAATAAGGTAGCAGATTGCAATAATCAAAAGCTTTTTGTTTTCTTCTTTCATTGTCATTTATGTTATTTTAAATCCATTCTTCAATTTTATGCCCTAAAAATTTAAATAGCCTCTCGTTGTAGGGCCTGTAAATATCTTGTAATATTTTTTCGTTTTCTTTTTCTAAAGGCCTTTTATATTCTTTTTTATTCACACCGGAAACATAGTTTATTTTTACTTTTTTTACGCCCAAGAATTCAAAAATTTCGTCATAAACCAGCTGCGGATTTTTTTGCATTTTTTCAGAAATGACAATCATTAGTTGTTTTTTTGGATAATATTTTAAGAGATTTTCTATCTGGTCTATATAAAAACCAGTTTTTATTACGCTGGTTTCGTAGTTTTCTTCATTTACTTTTTTCAGAAAATTTGTGAAATCTTCGGTCGGCAAAGTTTCACCCTCCCATGCAATCTTTTTCTCATCGATCATATGATTAAATTGGGAATAAGCTCTTTTTACAGGATCTCTTAAAATTAATATCAATTTTGCATCAGGAATTGTCTCAAACATCCTTTGGTGGCATAATTCTGAATAAATATAACCTGGAGATGCTTCGCCCTGGATTTTTTTATTTTTATTGAATAAAGATATATACCAGCCCTTTCCTTTATTCCAGAATTCATCCTTGTCAAAAAAAGATATTTCTTTTTTCTTTATCCATGGAATTTCATTTCCTATTTGCAATATCCTGATGAAATTAGGAGACATTTCTATATCCGGATGCTGCTTTAGATTTTTCCAGAGAGATGTGGTGCCGGCCTTGGCTGCTCCTATTATCAGAAAATCGGGGAGCTTGCCTTTTGAAAGTTTTCTTTTAATTTCAAAAAAAGAAAGCATTAGAAAACAGCACACCTTCCATAAAACATCTTTTATGGCTACAAGTATTTTATAGAAAGGATTTTTAGAATGCCTTTCAGACTCGACCTTATGCCAGATATTTTTTAAGATTTTTTTAAGCGTTTTCATTTTTTAAGCTTTCCCTGATTTTTGTGGCTGATATGTTCTCTAAATCTTCCCCGAGCTTTATTTCTTTTATTTCGTATCCCACTTTTCTTCCATAACAGACCGCTTCAATATCCGGCAAAACAACAACCTCTGCATCCGGCACCTGTTTTTTTATCATTTCGATCCTTTCTGAGACGGAATAAGGGTTCTGCCCGTCAATTCCGGTATTCCTTATGCCGATCAGAATTTTTCTGCCCTCCTGTCGCATCTTATCAAATAAGGCCAGATGCCCCTGGTGCAAGGGCTGCCATCTGCCGATAAAAAGTGAATATTTTTGCGGGATGTGGTGCTTTTCCATTATTTTTTTAACGCATTCCTGGACATTTGTTTTTGTCGTGTCAACTGTTGTTGTCGAGGAATCGGGCTCCTCATAAACATCATCAACGCCGGTAAAGTTTTTTATTTTTCCCTCCATTGCCAGTTTATACATTCCCTTAGTATCTCTTTTTTTGCAGGTTTCCGCGTCTGCATAAACATATATTTCGGTTAAATTAGGATATCTTTTTTTGATTTCTTCCCTTACTGATTTTATCGGGGAAACAAGGGAAACAATCACATTATTATATCTGCTTAATATTGAAGCGAATTCCGCCACGGATGCCATGTGGTTTTTCCTTCCCTCGGAAGAAAAATCATTATTTTTGATTATTTTCCTGATATCGTCGCCGTCTAAAATTTCAGCATGGATATTTTTTGCCAGTTCTTTTGCGATTGTTGTTTTTCCCGAACAGGGAAGGCCCGTGAGCCAAAAGATTTTATACATGTTTTTTATGGTTTAATTTTCTTTAATGCCTAAAATGCTAAACATAAACGAGGAAAAAATTGTCTGCACGCCTATTGTCAAAAGAGTCAGGGCGATTATTGAATTTTTTATTTCATCCAAGGAGCTGAAACCGGAGCTTATCCATTTTATTGCGATAATAAGATAAATGACAAAACCCACTGCCATTACCAATATGCCCAAAACGCAGGCCCTTTCAATGGTTATGTATTTGAAGAGGTTTTCCAGTGTTGCATTTTTCTCCTTTAGATGCGTAATTGAATAAATCTTAGCAAATGCGGCGAAAGTTATCAATTGATAGCCGATTATCGTTAAAATAGATGACAAAAACATCGGATGAGAATATAATTTTATGCCAAAAATTGCGGGGGAATAAAAATAAAATAAAAATAAAGAAATGATTCCCAGCAGAAAAATTATCAATCCCGGAATAAAAAATAAGAATAGGGGAGAGTATAAAAGCATAAAGCGCAGGTGCTTCCAGCCGTCGGAAAAGGATTTTGTTTTTGATTCGCCTTTGCGAGCGTAATACCCGATGGGCAGCTCTTTTATTTTAAGATTATTTTTCAGGGCTTTTATTATCATTTCCAGGGCAAATTCCATTCCGGTTGTCTGCAGGTTCAGTTTTTCCAATGATTCTTTTTTCATTGCCCTCATACCGCAGTGGGAGTCTTTTATTTTGGTCTTGAAAAATAATCTTAATATAAAAGATAAAACAGGGTTTCCTATATATCTATGCAAAAAGGGCATGGCGTCTTTTTCCATTTTTCCAGAAAACCTGTTTCCCAAAACCAAATCGTTTCCGTTTTTCAGTTCTTTGATAAAATTAGGAATTTCGTAAAAATCATAAGTTCCATCCGCATCAGCCATAAAAATATATTTTCCTTTGGCGATTTTGAATGCCTCCAGATAGGCCCGGCCGTACCCCTCTTTATCATGCTTCAACAAGATAACGTTTTCTTTTTTGGCGATTTCCGGGCTTTTGTCCGTTGAAGAATCAGAAACAATTATTTCAGCCGACAAATTATTATTTTTGATCGTTTTTTTAATTTGTTCTAAACAAAAAGCCAAGCCCTGCTCTTCATTCCGGCAGGGCAAGATCACGCTGATTTCCGGATTTGTGTTATTTTCCATGTTTTAGATACCAATCGATAGCCGAATTTAATCCGCTTTCAGTATTATATTCCGGCTTATACCCCAGCAATTTTTTAGCTTTTGAAATATCAGCGATATATTTTACAACTTCGCCCGTGCGGTTATTTTTCACGGAAATTTTGCTTTTGCTGGATAATTTATTTTTAATGATTTCAGCGATATCAACCAAATTTTCGCCGCGGGCCGAACCGATATTAAAGACATTATTTTTAGCTTCGGTAAAATTTTCAATGCCTTTGGTTATTCCCCGGATGCAGTCGTCTATATAGGTAAAATCTAAAATTTTATCTTTGCCGTAAATATCTACATTTTTATTTTTTTGCATTTTCCCTATTATCAGCGGCATAAAACGGTTGCTTTGGTCATACATCCCATAAACATTGGAAAGGCGGAAAATAATATAATTTAATCCATAGCATTTTGAATAAGAATATATCAGCGCTTCGTCGCTTATTTTGCTTGCTGAATAAGGGCTTTCGCAAAGGTGTATATCAACGTCTTTTTCTCCGGCTATAGTTTTTTTTCTGTTGCCGTATGTTTCTCTGCTGCTTGAAAATATAAAATTTTTGATGCGTTTATTCCGGCAAAATTCCAAAATATTATAACTTGCAACGATATTTTCCAATGCCAAATCAGGAGACGCAACCAAGTCGTAAACCCTGGCATTGGCTGCCAGATGGATTACCAAATCAAAATTATTCTGCAGTTTTTCAATATCTTTTTTATTTAATAAATTTCCGATTATGGTCAGTTTGTTTAAATGAGAATGCCATGTGTTCGGTTTTTTATCAAAGCCAATCACCCGATAACCTTTTTCCAGAAGTTTCTCGAAAAGCCGCGTGCCGATTGTTCCGCTTGAGCCGGTAATCAATATTTTTTCCATTTGCATATTGTGTGTATTTTTTAAGATTATAATTATTTATGATAAATGAAATGAGCCTTGCTGTAAAGTAAAAATATTTTTTTTCAGGTTATTTTCCTAATTATTAAAATTAGTACCTTGAATTACGAAATGACCTTCAACTCTTTATAACTGGCAGGGAGCGAAGAAAAGAAAAACTCGTTTTTGTTTTCCGAGCGAGCGAACCAGTTATATGTTTAATATATTTTATTTTTGGCTGCGACTTTGTAAAAATCTTTCGACGATGCCCTTGGCATCAAGCTAGGTCGGGAAGTCCCGCTCAACGGGAACTTCTCGCGACCCTGAAAAATTTTTGCTTCGTCTCGCTCAAAAATAAAAACAAAATCGTTCGGAAGGCATTTCGTAATTCAAGGCAATAGTTATCCACAAGTTAACAGCTTGTTGACAAGGATTTTTTTTGCTAAAATAAATGAACAGTAAAAACTTACCCAATAATTTTTGTTTAGGAATGAGATGCTAAATAAAAAGAAGGTAAACATAAAGGTAATAAATTCCCAGAACTCTAGGATAAATTTTGTTTCACAGAAATTTAAGGAAATAATTCGCCCTCTTTTTTACGGACTTTTGATAGCAGTCCTTTTTTCCGTTGCGCTTTATGTTTTTGCCGGTCCTCCTGGAAGCCAATATAATCCGGGAGAGACACTAGCTCCGGGTTGCACTCCGGGTTCAACCAAATGCTCGGTTATACCGCCCGTCACTTATAGTAATGCAGTCGCTGATGTTGATTTAGGAGCTTATACGCTTACCACCCCTGTAATTATCGGCGGAACATCTACTACATCAACTTTGACTTTACAGTCGACCTCAGGCGCAGGAACAACAGACGCCGATATTATATTCAAGACAGATGGATCAACAGAACTGATGAGAATATTAAATTCCGGCAATGCCGGCATCGGGACACCTTCGCCAGGATATAAATTAGATGTTACCGGCAATGTTAATATAGCAAATACCTATCACTACAAAATAAACGGTAATAATCTAAAGGCTGCTGATGTCTTAGGCCTTTCTTTAGACCAAACCACTCCGCAGAATATATATGGAGGAGCGCCTATTTTAGGCGCAGGATTAGAGTTTGTCCAGACTTCCGCACCGTCAAATCCTCCAGCTAATCATAATATATTATACTTTCCGACAGCCGTTCCCGATCATCTTTATATGCTTGCTAATACTAGTACCGGCCTTGGCGTGGATGTTACCGGCGTAGCAACTTCAGGATCAGTCCATGGAGCCACCTCACTTGGGGTGTCGCAAGTATTTGAACAAGGCGTTACTCTTCCCCTTATGACATCAGGTTCTGTTCTTTTTGCCGGGGCAGGGGGAGTAGTCTCGCAGGATAATTCAAACCTTTATTGGGATAATGCGGCTAAAAGTCTTGGTATTGGGACTCATGCCTCAGGCTACAGCTTGAATGTAAACGGACAAATAAACACAGGTGGCACGACCAAAGGTTTTTGTATAGACGGCTCAACTCCTAACTGTATTACTTCGTGGTCTGCAGTTACAAGCAGCCAATGGACGGATTCGCCGCCTGATATTTATTACAACGCTGGCAAGGTCAGCATTGGAACAGCGACTCCATCGTCTGCACTGCTTACGGTTAACGGGTCAGTCGGCATTTCAGCCGGCACCCCCAGCGGCACTTATTATAGCATTTTTCAAGGCAACGCCGGCCAAGGGGCGACTCTAAATTATACTCTGCCTGCTGACTACGGGACTTCAGGGTATGTTTTATCAACAAACGGAAGCGGAACTTTGTCCTGGGTGGCAGCATCGCCGACATCCCTTTGGTATCAGCCAGCCACGCCGGGAGGCAATCTATTCTCTAATGGGACAGGGGCTGTGGCCGGAGACAGTGCAGCAACCGGCACGAATAACTTTTTTGAGGGTTACCAAGCCGGCAAGAACAACAAGTCCGGAGGGAGCAGCAATAACTTCATAGGTTACCAGGCTGGCGTAAATAATACCTCAGGCAACAATAACAACTTCATAGGTTACCAAGCCGGTGAAGATAATACCACAGGCAGCTCCAATAACTTCATAGGCTACCGCGCTGATGAAGGCAATATCTCAGGCAGCAATAATAACGCCATAGGTTACCAAGCCGGCGATCAAAGTATAGGATCCTCTAATAATTTCATAGGATATCAAGCCGGCCAATCCAACACAGCAAGCAATAATATTTTTATAGGAAGCAGTGCAGGTTCTACTAACACCTCAGGCGGCAGTATTTTTATAGGGAATCAAGCCGGCCAAGCCAACACAACAGGCGGTTCTAATATTTTTATCGGAGACCAGGCAGGATATCTAAATACAACGCAATCTAATACAGTAGCCTTGGGAGAACAAGCAGGCGAATTTTTTCTTACTAGTTCAGCTGCCGCAAATAATACTTTTATCGGAGATAGCGCAGGGCAAGGTTCATTAGGGTTCTCTACTGGCGACAATAACTTTTTTGCCGGCTTCCAGGCCGGCATAGGAGACACAACGGGCAGCCAAAATGTATTTTTAGGAATGGATGCAGGCAGGAGCAATACAACGGGAAATTATAATACCTTAACGGGAACTGAAGTAGGTTATTCCAATACGACAGGCAATAATAATACATATTATGGATATCAGGCGGGTTATAATAACGGATTGATTACTACAACCAACGGTAATGTATTTTTAGGATGGCATGCGGGTTATACCCAAACTACTTCTAATGGCCATTTAATCGTAGATGCCCTGGACAGGTCCGGCGATGAATACACTAATTCGCTTATGTTCGGGTATTTTGATCCTACAGTCTCAAACCAGTTTTTAAGGATAAACGGAAATTTGTGGGTGCAAGGCAATATTCTTCCGACAATCGATAATGGGATAGGCAACGATTATTTTGATGTAGGTTCTTTGTCGCAGGAATGGTTAAATATCTACGCGGCAAATATCAGAGCTTCAGTAAATATTTATGATGCGGCTCTCACTTCCGGCAGAGTAACTTATGCCACTACAAATGGCCAGCTTACAGATTCACCCAACCTGACCTTTGACGGAACAACCTTAACCACATTAGCCCTCAATGTTGATACCAATAGCCCTAATACCACTTTATATGTTAATACAGCAGGAAGCTACGCTCATCGCGTCGGTATCGGGACTAATGCCCCGGTGGTTCCACTCGATGTGGGCGCTGCCAACGGCTTAACAACTTCAAATGGCGCTGGGATTTCCGGGTTTTATGTTACCGGTACTGACTCGATATGTCCCGGTCCAGGATGCCCATCGCTTGGATTCAATGAATATTCAACATCTTATTCAGCCGGTGCCACTGGTTACGGCGGATTGTTCCAATTTGATAATTCAGGCAGCGGTTCAACTTGGGGCAGTTTAACTTATTATACCGGTTCAAATGTTACTGGATTACCGGGCAATCACACAAATACCGCACGCATGACTATAGACCGGAATGGCAATGTCGGTATTAATACAACAACGCCGGGCCAAAAATTGGAAGTAAACGGCAATATCAAAATTGACGGCTCTGGCACCACGGGAATAACATTTGCCGACTCCACGGGTCCCCTTTACACTATGCCTGTTTCGGGGGGCACTTCACAGTGGAACAGCGATGCCTACGGGAATATTTATAACAACAACAATACCGGATCTGGCTACGTCGGTATCGGAACGCTGGCGCCGTCAGGAGCCCTGCCAGCGCTGCTTACTGTAGGTTATGCCAGTCCGAACCCGTTCCAGGTGAACTCTTCAGGAAACCTCATTTATATCAGGGGTGTGCCTTATTCTTGGCCGAGTAGCCCGGGTTTGGCTAATAGGGTTTTGACTACCGACGGCTCGGCGGGAAATTTGTCTTGGTCAGGAGTTGAAATTCATGGAACTGATGAAATTGACCCGACAAATTATGGAATTCATGTGGTCCAATCCGGACTTAGTTTTACAATTACAAATACAGCTCACCTTTATTCAGGCAGCCCCTCAAGCCTTACTGTAACAGGAACTTTACCCAATTATACAATTACCAATACTAAGCCGGACCTGCCCATACATATCACAGGCGGCAATAATGTGCATATTGATTGCGAGACGAACTATCCAACTTGCACTATTTCAGACAATTCCCAAATAGCAGGCAATTATATAATAGACGCTCCTACTGGCGGTTCTCTTTATGGCAGACAGTATGTTTCAGGAAACATGACTTGGACAGTAATAGGAAACCTCTCAGGATCGGGAACTGTTGGCACTATACCTAAATTTACTGGGGCAACCGCAATCGGTGATTCTGTTATCGTCGAGAGTTCAGGCAATATCGGCATCGGGGGAGCGCCAAGCCAAAAGCTCGATGTTGCCGGAAATATAAATTCATCAGGGGGAGTTCTTTATTTTAGCGGTAATCCAATATTAGCCAGATATGGGACAGGCAACATATTTTTAGGAAATACAACGAGCTCTATATCCGGAGGCATCGATAATGTTTTTGTCGGAGATAATGCGGGCGATAACACCTCATCAGGCACCGGCAATACTTTTGTGGGCCAAAGTGCGGGTTATAGCAATACTTCAGGCACCGGCAATGTCTTTGCGGGGCTTAATGCGGGTCCAAACAACACAGGAGGCAATAATAATGTATTTTTAGGAACTGATGCGGGCGCAAGCAATGGAACAGGTTCTGATAATGTTGCCATAGGATGGCAGGCGGGTTATAGCTCAACAGGCAGTGGTAATGTATTTATAGGCAGTCAGGCCGGTTATTCTGAAACCGGCGACAACAAATTATATATTGCCAACAATAGTGGCACTCCTCTGATGTATGGCGATTTTTCCACCCACCACGTCGGCATCGGCACGACGGATATAGCTACTTATGCTTTTAGGGTACAGTCAGGCTCATATTATGGCTTTGTGAATGCCACCGGAAGCTGGAGGCACGCCTCGGATATCCGCCTTAAAACCAACACCATCGACTTATCCGGTCCGGACACCTTAAACAAAGTTCTATCCCTGGTACCTTTCCGCTATGATTCGATTGATGAC
>Ga0209777_10001824_pt1 | contig 29389 bp, 20 predicted proteins | sample FrelakmetHBP12HB_FD_187147 | JGI IMG/M metagenome (GOLD analysis project Ga0209777, IMG submission 187147) | Freshwater lake sediment microbial communities from the University of Notre Dame, USA, for methane emissions studies -HBP12 HB (SPAdes)... | ecosystem: Environmental > Aquatic >...
CGGCTCCATTCCGCCTGCGGAGATGTCCCTCCGGCCGAGTTCGAGGAGGCGTACCATCGTCGATCAGAAGCAACCGCCGCGGCCTAAATCAAAGCCCGGGAGTCTCCACGATTCCCAGGGCGGTTCAAACACCATGGACTGCAAGTCCTGCGACGGCGGTCGTCACATCTTCTGCGACCTGTATCGGGCTGGGCTGATCGGCATCATCGGGACTGACTCCGTCAATGGCGAGCTCGTACAGGAGTTTCCACCGGTCGGAGACAGCCTCTTCTTGGACGGCCACGCGTTGCCCCCATCCGAACGGTATCTGATCCACCCTGTCTTGAACGACAAGATCAAGAGCAAGAACCCGCAGTTCACACAGGGCATCAGCCGGAACAACATCATCGGGTTCGACCGACCGTGGCATGAACCACAAACGCCCACCCGAGGCCGTGTCTCGACGCCGCACATCACGTTCGATCACGTGGACATGGCCGTGCTCGCAATCCGCGAAGACGAACACAGGGCCATCCTATCCTCCCTCGGGAGGGGCGTTCCGTATCCCGGAGCAAATCGCAGCTACACGATCCACACTGTCCAGCACGAAGACGGCAATAGCATCGTGGTCGCGGTGGTTCGCGTGCCCAGACCCGGCCCGGGTAAGGCTCAAAGCACGGCGCACAGCGCGATCGAGGACCTAGATCCCACCTGGGTGATCCTGCAGGGGATCGCAGGCGCAACACCGGACAATGACTACACCCTTGGTGATGTCATCGTCGGCAGTCATCTCCATTCGTTTACCGTCGGCGCCGTGAAAGCAAACGGGCAGATCGACTTCGAAGATGAGGGCGGGCACATGACCCCAAGGGCGGAAGACCTCATCGCCTTGCTTCCCGCGCTGGATGCTCAGATGGCCGGCTGGGAGAGCCTTGAAGGGCGTCCGGTAATAGATCCTTCCAAGGCCAGCCTCTACGGGCCGGACGATTGGTGTGCCCGGGTGATGTCGTCACTCGTTGCCAACAAGACGCGCAGCGCACCAATCGCACTCATGCGCGGCATGGCCTGCTCGCCGTTCTTGGTCAAGAACACGGAGCTGCTCGAGCAGTGGCGAGAGTCCGCCCGAGACATTGCCGCGGTCGAGATGGAACTCGCGGGCGTGTATGAAGCCGCCCGTCATCTCAACCGAGAGTACTCGGTGCTGGCAATCCGCGGCATCAGTGACATCGTGGGCCTGGATCGAGAAGACGTGTGGACGCGATATGCGGCCAAGGCCGCTGCGTCCTACACAGCCAAGCTGATCTCGCAGATGCCGCCGCATTACTTCGATCGGCCTGCGTGATGGGAAGCGACCTGTGACGCCGGAGTCTGAACGACTGGGGCGTACCCTCAGGGCATCCGGGATCCGCGGCCGTGTTGCATAGACCTTAGCTGGCTTCGCCAAAGACGGGTGGCCGCAGCCGGTCTGTGACATTGCCGCGTAGCAGCTAGGCCCATGCCTTGAGATTACGGTCGATGGGCCGGTGAGCGAAGCGGACCGCTTCAATGACCCCATTCCCAGAGCTCAGGGAACGAGTTGACCCGCGTAGCTGACGCTCGCCAATGATCATGCGGACGGGTGGTCATCTCGCGCCAACAGACCTGCACGGAGGTGACCGCGATCGCCCTCAGGAGGTTCTGCGGGGGCCAGGGCGACTTCGGAGGCCAGCCCGATGCGGTCGGCGCCCGTCCAGCGCCTCGTGTGCCCTGAACCGCTGCCACACCTTGGCGAACTCACCGTTGACTATCGACTCGTACATCGTCTTGTGCCGCTGCGAGCTGTCGTAGACGAGCCCGTGGCACTCGCGGCACCACATGCCGAACGGCGGGAAGATGGGCCAGTAGAGCTTCGTCACGCGCTTGTCGCAGACTACGCCGTCCGGCTTCTGCATCGGGCAGTGCAAATACCATCGCACCCCTCCGAGCGGCATCTCGCGGACGGTGAGCCCGATACGAAGGGGCTCCTGACCAGGATCCTCCGCCGAAACCACCAGCAGCCACGGCCCGCCGGTTCCGTAGTCGATCGACCACGCCGCATCGAAACGCTGGGCTGCCATTGTGGCCACCATCGTCACTCGGCCGTGGGCAGGCTTGCCAGGAGCGACACCCGCGAGCATCGTGCTGTCGAGTATCAAGGACTTCCCGACCGTCCGTGCCTTTAGATGATCCCGCCACCTGGTGCTGCCGTATCCGCCCATCTGCCCCTTCTTCCGAAATCTACTGGGTTTCCCTGTCAGTCTGAGCACGAACGCTAATGCAACTCGTCGTCACCACGCGCATTCTCCCGGGCGCCAGCGAGACCTACGGTGGTTCCTCTTCGCTTGACCCCGCCTCGGAGCAGTCGCGTGCCACCGGCGGCGCGCCGGTTCCGGTCGTTGCAAATCGGGCTCCATACTCAGCCGCAAGCTCAGGTCCCAGGCCAGCTCCCACGAGCTTGCTGAGAAGCTCCCCGACCGGGCGGAGACGCTTGTCTTCGCGACCCGGGACGACGGAAGAACTGACGGAAGAAACGACGGGAAGACGACGGTACCCCTCGATCTGAACGCGGGGTCGGGCGCCATTCGCCCCGGTTCGTGGCGTCATTGGCCCCGATGACAGGGCGCCATTGGCCCCCAAAGCGGGCGCCATCGGCCCCGGAACTTGGGCGCGATCCGTTGGGTCAGCGGGCTGTTGGCTCTTACGGACGTGCAGGATCCAGTCGTCACCGTCGGCAGACTCTTCGAGCCCAACGTCGTAACGTGGATCGCAGGCCCGGATAACTGCGAGCGCAGACCTGATGCGAGCGAGGCACCGGCTTCTCTTGTGGTCGCCCAGTCGGAGGAGCGCCACTATTGGGGGGAACGAGTGGTCGTCGAGATCCCCATTCCCCATCCCGAACATTCGGTATCGCCAACGATGGTCGAGCCGCTCCGCTTCGAGGAACACCCACAACCTCATGGCAACCAGGTCTCGGGCCGCCAGCGACAAGAGCGTCGGGCGATGGCAGAACGACACGCAACCGGCCACGATCCCACCGGCGATCTCCTGCGATAAGCGAACCGCGACACGATCCCCGATGATCAGATAGGCGTCGATAGGCCCCCAGCCGTAGACGAACTTCGCAGTCCGCCAACCTCTAATGGCGGACTCGATGGCCACCGCTCGCAGGCGGCGCAAAGAACGCTTCACCGTTCTTCGTTGAGTACCGCCTATGAGCGAGAAGCCCATCGCCTCGGCGGCGGCTTTCACCGAGACAAGGACTACTCGGTCGGGGCGACAACCGGCCAGGGCGTATTCCGTCATGAGGTAGATGCACAGCATCAGGTCGCGATAGTCGGGAGCCTGTTCGGAGCTGACCTGTGAGTACGGGCGCTTCCACAGCATGAGATTGTCGGACCGCCCGCGGCCTCGCGGTCCGTGCTGCACCGGATACCAGATCGGCGCCCGTGCCAAGTTCCACTCAGCCGCCAAGGTCCGGCTGCCCATCCCAATGAGGCCCTGTGTGATCTCTGGCGATGGGTTCGTAGGCGCTTGTTCGTCCGGTTTGCGCAGCAGTAGCTCTTTCAGGGACGCGAGCTCATCGCCTCCCTGCGCGGCGCCCATCGTTCACGACTCGCGACGACGGGCGGCCCGCTTGGAACGGGCGACTGCCGACGAGTATGCGAGCCGGGCGTAGAACGCCTTTCGCGCCTGGTCGGCCCTTCTTGCCCGCTCATCAGGCGCCAGCACGCCCTCAGGGTCGACTTCGAGATCGAACTTGTTGAGCAGTGCGGCCCGCGCCGCGGCCGTAGTCTCTCGCGGGTCATGACGGGCATGCGTGACATGGGCACCGATGCGCCCACGCATTGCCATGAGGGCTCGGTCGTACTCGGGCATGGACACTCCAGCCCCGGAAGCATCCGCGGCGTGTCCGATTGCTCAGCGTTGCGCTGAACGCCCGACCCGTCTGAGTGACGGGTATTCGACTGGGCGGGAGTCTACCTCAAGCGTCGTGCCACGTCGATGCGGACTCGGCCCCGGCAGTTGGGGCACCTGGTATCGAAGACGTCCAGGGTCACCTCGTTCGAATAGTCGAGGTATCTCTCGTCTGGAGTGGGTCCGACGAATGTCCTGGCCGCTCGACCCATCACCTGGAGCCGACGGCCGCGGACAGGTAGCCGCGGCTTGGCCCCGAGAAACAGCCCCCTTCGTAGCCCGATGAAGTAGACCCCGTCTTGCTCAGCCTCGCGGACCCTGATGCGAGGCGGTCCGTCAAGAATGCTCTTCACGGCATCATCTACGTTGGGTACGTCGTGCGGGGCTATCGCCCCCAAGTGGGCTCGACAGCTCGGGCACGCGAAGTCCCAACCGCGCTCGTTCCGAGCGAACGTGGCGAAGCGAGGAGCCACGGTCGGTTCCTAGCTAGCAGCAGAAGGCCGTGCTACCGCCGAGGATTTCACCCCCATCAGAGCCGGTCCATCGGCGACAGTTTCCGATGCGCGGTCCTGGCCCTCTCGCCGGCCGCGCTCGCCCCGTATCGACTCAGCATCGAGCGCGATTTCCACCCTGCCAGCTGCATCAGATCGCCTTCGGTCCCACCCGAAGCAAGCCACGCGTGAGCGAAGGTGTGCCGAAACCGATGCGGCCCAATCTGACCCAGACCGGCGGCTGCAGCCCGATCACGAACGACCTGGTAGATGCCGGAGTCGGTCATCGCCCCGCCGTGGCCAAGCCAAAGCTCAGGACGGGCCGCATGCGGGTGCTTGGCCCGAATGCGGACGTACCTATCGACGGCCTGGATCGTCTTGCTGCCGAGGGAAAGAACGCGACGCCGACGGCCCTTGCCGAGAACGGTGGCCTGACCAGCCTTGAGGTCGACGTCATCGAGTCGAAGGCCGGCACACTCAGCTCGCCTCACTCCGGTGTCGATAAGCAGCGCGATGATCGCGGTATCCCGACGATCCGCAAACGTCTTCCCCGACATCGAGGCCAGCAACTTGCGAAGCGCATCTTCTCCGAGCACCGGAGGCGGTTCTTCGGGAATGGTCGGCGGGTGCATCCGAGCCATCGGAGACTCGGCGATCTCGCCTTCTTCCACCGCCCACCGGAAGAACTGCTGCACGGCCCGGAAGCGGACCGAGGCAGTCGCGGCCTTGTGCTTGCCGAGTAGTTCGCCCACCCACATCTCGACGTGCTCGCGTCGGATGTTCGCCACAACGGTAGGCATCCCACGTTCGGCGAGGAAGCCACCAAGCTCCTCGGCGGCCGCCAAGTAGGTGGAGATCGTTCGCGGAGCCTTGTTCTCGGCGCGCAACGTGCGCTCCCAGCTGTCCCGTAGCGCCGTGTAGTCGCCGACTGCCACCTGTCCAGTTATCATCTGGTCCAGTTTAGTGGCAGCCTAATTACGCTGCAAGTACTTCAGGCTGAGTGTCGTGCTGAGCACGAAAGTGGGATTTGGAGCGGGAGACGGGTCTCGAACCCGCGACATTCAGCTTGGAAGGCTGACGCTCTACCGACTGAGCTACTCCCGCTCGGGACCTGATCGGCGTCCCGAGATTATCACGTGGCGCGAGACGAGCCAACGCCGCGGCCGGAAGCGGCGCCGCCGGTCGCTCGCTACCCGCCGCTCGGCAGCAGGCGATGCCGCCCGAGATCTTGCGTGGTGCTCGGATTGCGCCTTCGGACGCGCAGGTCGGCCGCGGCTCGTGTACCGTCAGGGGGTTCCGGCCGGCCGAGCGAGGCCGCCCGGACCAACGGACGAGCAGGGAAGCGGCAACCATGGACGTCATCGAACTTGCCGATCCGAGCTGGCAACGCCACGACTTCTACATGCGCCTGGCGCTGGTTGTCGAGTCGGGAGCAAAGTGCCTGGGTTCGCACGTCGGGGCCATCATCGTCCGCGACGACCGTGTGCTCGGCAGCGGCTACAACGGCACGCCGGCCGGCTACCCCAACTGCACCGAGGCCGAACGCGGCTGCCGCCGGTGCGCGCTCCGGGCGGAACAGCCCGACGCGGGGCTCGCAGGCCGGCTTTACGACATCTGCGTGTGCGTCCACGCCGAGCAGAACGCGATGGCCACGGCAGCGCGCTTCGGCACGGCGATCGACGGCGCCATCCTCTACACGACGCTGCAGCCCTGCTTCAACTGCCTGAAGGAGCTGATGCAGGTCAGGCTCCGGGGCGTGGTCTTTCGCCGGGGATGGCAGGCAAGCCATCCCGACTATGCCTGGGTGGCCGCAGAATACGAGCGACTGGTCGACCACTACCGATCGAAGGGCAACGTCTTCGCCCGCCTGGCGGGCGTCGCGGAGCTACCGCCAGCGCAGGTCGAGATCGGCCACCCGGCCTGAAGGGGGCTCGCGACGACTGAAGGCGCCCTATTTCAGCGGAGCGGCACTCCGGTGGGCGGCCGGGCGCGGCCGCCCGAGCGTTCCCGGCGCAACGAGACGGCGCGCCGGTAGGCCGCGGAGTACTGCCCCGCCGGGCCGGCTTCCCACGACCAGTCGATTGCCATTCCCCGATGCCGCAGCGCGGCCCACTCCGCGCCCCCGCGGCGGTAGTGCTCGACCGCCCTGCGGCACGCGTCGACAAGCGACTTCGTGGTCGCGGCGTCGTGAACGAATCCGTTTCCTACGTCCGGATGCTCGTCGACGTCCACGACCGTGTCCGCCAGGCCGCCGGTCCGGTGAACGACGGGCGGTGTGCCGTATCGCAGAGCGATCATCTGGCCCTGCCCGCACGGCTCGAACCGCGACGGCATCAGGAAGAGGTCGGCGCCGGCGTAGATGCGCCGCGCCAGGGCACGATCGAACGCTTCGATGACCGCGACGGACCCCGGGTGCGCCGCCGCCACATTCCGGAGGCCGTGCACCAGCTTCGGATCGCCCGTGCCAAGAGTTACGAGCCGGACGCCTTCGGCGATCAGCTCCGGCGCAGCCCCGGCGAGGAGGTCGAAGCCCTTCTGTGGATCGAGCCGGCCGATCATCGCCATTACCGGGCCGGCGTCTTCGGGATCGAACCCCACTTCGGACAACAACTCCCGCCGGCAGACCGCCTTCCCGGCCACGTCGGCGCGCGAGTATCGCTCGGGCAACGCCGGATCGAAGGCCGGGTCCCAGGCGTCGGTGTCGAGCCCGTTCAGGATCCCGCTGAATCGATCTCCAAGCCCGGCGAGCACCGGATCGAGGCCCATGCCGAAAGCTGGACCCAGGACCTCTCGTGCATAGCCGGGGCTGACGGTGTTGACCAGCTCGGCCCGCCGGATCCCCTCGCGGAGCAGAAGCATCCCGTCCGACCCGGGCGGCTGGGCCCTTGCCAGCTCGTCAGGGAAGAGCATCCCCGCGACCCCCTCGAGGCCGAGCCAGCCCTGGTAGGCGAGGTTGTGGATCGTGACAACGACGGCCGCGCGGGAGATCAGCGGGTTGGCCCGGTATGCGCAGTCCCGCAGGACAACTGCCGGCATGGCCTGCCAGTCGTGGAGGTGAAGCACATCGACCCGACGCCCGTCCGTTAGCAGCGCCTCCATTGCGGCGCGGCACAGGAGCCCGAAGCGCCAGCCGTTGTCGGCATAGTCGCCGGAAGCGTTGCCGTAGTAACCCTCCCGGTCGAAGGCGGGTGGGTGGTCGATGAGCCGGACCCGGTAGCCCCGGTCCTCGAACTCGACCAGCGTCACCTCGCTCGTTCCGCTCTCGGCGAGCGGATCCGGAACCGCCAGAGACCTGGCGGTGACCCGGTCCGGGACGGCCACGCCGCGGTAGCGCGGCAGGAAGACGTCCACGGGCGGCTCGACGTACGCGGACCTGTCCGGCTCGCCCCGGCTCACGGCGGTTGTGCAGCCGGCCACGGCGGGCGCACCGGCCGCTTCGGCGGCGCGACCCGTGGCTCCGACGGCCCGCGCCAGCGCGTCGACCACGTCGCCCAGGCCGCCGGTCTTGGCCCACGGCTCGCATTCGGCAGCGATGCAGACGACCCGCATTGTCAGCTCCTTTGGGGGTCACGAGAACCCGTCGAACGTCGGGCCCATGGTAGCCAATGCGGCGGGACGCAGCACCGGCCGCCCCGACCACAACGGCCCAACGGCGTGGCGCGGAACCGGGGCGCGGGCCTGTCCCGACCAGGGCTGAGCGAACCGACGCTCGCCGTCGGATATGATGCGCGGCAGATGGAACATGCGGTCCAGGTCCCCACTCTCCCGGGCGCATCCTTTCGGCTGCCGCCCCAGCTCGAGGGTCTTCGCCGGCTCGCCTACAACATGTGGTGGAGCTGGAATCCGCGAGCCCGGGCCCTGTTCAGTCGCATCGACGGCCTGTCGTGGTCCCGCTATCGGAACCCGGTCGAGGTCCTGTCGCAGCCGATCGCCTGGTCGGAGCTGATCGACGACCCGACCTTCATAGCCGAATACACGCACGTGCTGGCTGCGTTCGATCGCTACATGGCCGGCGGGCGCGAGCACTGGTTCAACCACAGGTACGGGTCGGCTCTCAGCGGCCCGATCGGCTACTTCTGCGCGGAGTACGGCCTGCACGAGAGTCTGCGCATCTACTCCGGCGGCCTCGGCGTCCTCGCCGGCGACCACATCAAGTCCGCCAGCGACATGGCGATGCCGTTCGTCGGCATGGGTCTGCTCTACAAGCACGGCTACTTTCGTCAGACGATCGACGCGGACGGCCACCAGGAGCATGCCTACCCCGACCACGACCTGACCAAGCTGCCCATCCTGCGCGTGCTCGGCCAGGACGGCGAGCCGCTTACGGTCTCCGTCGAGCTGCCCGGGCGCGACCTGTACGCCGCCGTGTGGCTGGTCCAAGTGGGGCGGGTTCCGGTCCTCCTGCTGGACACGGACATACCCGACAACGCCGAGTCGGACCGGCCGATCACCCACATCCTCTACGTCCGCGGCCGTGAAATGCGTCTCCACCAAGAGCTGGTGCTCGGCGCCGGCGGCGTTCGGGCGCTCAAGGCTCTCAGCATCACGCCAGCGGTCTGGCACCTCAACGAAGGCCACTCCGCCTTCCTGCTCGTCGAGCGAACGCGCGCGCTCGTAGCCCAGGGGGTGGCGCTGGACGACGCATTCGAGCGGGTCCGCTCCAACAGCGTCTTCACGATCCATACGCCCGTCTCCGCCGGCAACGAGCGTTTCGACGCCGAACTCGTGCGGCGAGTGGCCGGGCCACTCTACGACGGCGACGGTCGCAAGGGCACCGGCGGCGTCCCGATGGATCGCGTCCTGGAGCTGGCCCGTGGCATCGACGGCGACGTCCGCCAGTTCGACATGACCGCGCTTTCGCTGCGGCTGTCCTCCGGCGCCAACGCCGTCAGCAAGCTTCATTCCGTCACGGCCAATAGCACCTGGCAGGGCCTCGGCAATAAGCAAATCCTGGCCGTGACCAACGGCGTCCACATGCCGACGTGGGTCGGGCAGCCAATGCGCGAACTCTTCGAGCGCCAGCTCGGCGCCGAGCTCGACAACGTCGACGCCCGAAACGGCACCGACGGCTTCTGGGAGCGAACGGAGCAGATCCCCGACGTCGACCTGTGGGAGGCGCATCAGCGCCAGAAGCTCGAGCTGATGGTCTTCGCCCGCAATAGGCTGCGCCACCAGTTCGCCCGCCACGGCGAGGCGCCGAGCACTCTGGAGGAACTCGAGGGCGTGCTGGACGTCGGCGCCCTGACGATCGGTTTCGCCCGCCGTTTCGCCACCTACAAGCGGGCCGCGCTGCTCTTCACCGACATGGACCGGATCGCGAGACTGCTGTGGAACAAGGACCGGCCGGTCCAGATCATCTTCGCCGGCAAGGCGCACCCGGCCGACCGCCCCGGCCAGGGCGTCATCCAGGACATCTTCGCCCGGTCGCGCTCCCCGCAGCTGCAGGGTCGAGTCTTCATCCTCGAGGACTACGACATGCGAGTGGCCCGGTTCATGGTCCAGGGCGTGGACGTGTGGCTGAACAACCCGCGCCGCCCCCTCGAAGCTTCGGGCACGAGCGGCATGAAGGCCTCGGCCAACGGCGTCGTCAACCTGTCGGTTCTGGACGGCTGGTGGGACGAGGGCTGGGTCGGCGACAACGGCTGGGCCATCGGCGGTCGGCAAACCGACCCGAACGAAGGTGCGCAGGACTACGCCGACTCGCAGGATCTGTACCGGCTGCTCGAGCAGGAAGTCGCACCGCTCTACTACGGCCGCGACGACGACGGCGTTCCGGAGGGCTGGACTGCGGAGATGCGACGCTCCATCTCGAGCACGATCTGGCGGTTCTCCACGATCCGCATGCTCCACGAGTACGTGGAGGGGATGTACATGCCTGCCGCCGGTGTCGAGGTCAAGAAGCCGACGAGCCGCCGACCGGCCACCGAAGCGGGCTGAGTCCGGATTGGGCGGCCGCGTTTCTCTGGCCCTGGTCATCCACAACCACCAGCCGGTCGGCAACTTCGGCTGGGTGATCGAGGACGTCTACGAGCAAGCCTACTCGCCGATGCTCGCCGCCATCGAGCGGCATCCTGGGATCCACCTGGGCCTCCACTACACCGGGCCACTGCTGCAGTGGATGGCCGCCAACCGGCCGGAGTCGATCGACCGGATCCGGCGGCTGGCCGACCGCGGCCAGGTCGAGATCGTCGGCGGCGCGTACTACGAGCCGATCCTGATTACGCTTCCCGACCGCGACCGGCACGGTCAGCTGGTACGCATGGCCGATGAACTGGAAGGCCTTTTCGGGCTACGGCCCAGCGGCGCGTGGCTCGCCGAGCGCGTATGGGAGCCGTCCCTCGCCTACGACCTCGCGGCAGCCGGCTACGCCTGGACCGTACTGGACGACAACCACCTGCGGGCAGCGTCGATCAAGGAAGACGCGATGTGGACCGCCTTCACGACCGACGATCGCGGTCTCCGACTCACCGTTTTCGGGACCGAGCAGGGCCTGAGGTATCGCATCCCTTTCAAGCCGGTCGACGACTTGATCTCGTACCTGCGCGAGCGGGCGACGCCGGATGGACGTTTCGTCGGGATGATGGGCGACGACGGTGAGAAGTTCGGTGCGTGGCCCGGGACACACGAGTATTGCTGGGGAAACGAGCGCTGGGTCGACCGCTGCTTCGAGGCGATCGAGGCCAACGCCGAATGGCTTGGCACCGTGACCCCGTCGGCATGGCTGCAGCGACAGCCGCCCACGACGAGAGCCTACTTCCCCACGGCCTCGTACGTGGAGATGACGGAGTGGGTCCTGCCGCCCGACGAAACGCAGGTCTTCTCGAGTCTGCTCGACAAGGCTCGCGAGCGGGGCCTGCCCGAGGCCCGGTTCCTGAGGGGCGGCTTCTGGCGCAATTTCGCCGCCCGGTACCGCGAGATCAACGAGCTGCACAAGCAGATGCTTCGGGCGTCCTCCAAGGTGGAGGCCATGGCGCCTGGTTCGTCCCGGCAACTCGCGCTCGACCACCTGTACCAGGGCCAGTCGAACGACTGCTACTGGCACGGGCTATTCGGCGGCATCTACATCGTCCACATGCGGATGGCGACCTTGGCCCACCTCATTGCGGCCGAGGACCTCGCGGAGGCGGCGGCCAAGGCTTCCGGCGCCGAGCCCTACGGCGCGCGCCTGGTCGACACTGACCTCGACGCGATCGACGAGGTGCTGGTCACGTCGCCCGGCCAGACGATCGTTGTCGACCCGGCTCACGGCGCATCCATCTCGAGCTGGGACCTGCGGGCCAGCCGGGTCGCGCTGGCGTCAGTGCTGCGGCGCCGGCCGGAGGTGTATCACGAGAGGCTCATCGCCCACGAACGGGCGGCGGCCGACGATGCGCTGGGGGGTGGCAAAGCCGCGGCTGTCGCGACCGACGCCCCCAGGACCATCCACGACATCGTCGCGACCAAGGAGCCCGGCCTGGCCGCGTTCCTGAACTACGACCGGCACGAGCGCCGGAGCGGACTCGTGCATCTCCTCCCGGCCGACGGTTCCACGGACGCGGCGGCGTTCGCCGGGTCCAGCTACGAGGTGCTTGGCGACTTCACCGAGGCAGCCTACGAGCCGACCGTGGTGGCGTCGGATCGGGTCGTCGCGCGCAGGTTCGGCACGCTTCATGCCGGCGCAATCGATCGAATGCTGGTCGTCGAGAAGACCTACCGGTTCGGCGGCGATCGATCGAACCCGACGCTCGAGCTCGAGACGGCGGTCGAGAATCCCGGAGATGAACCGCTGGCCTTGGAGCTCGCGCTGGAATGGAACCTCAACCTGATGGGCGGCGGCCACAACCCGGCCGCCTACTATGAGACCGAAGCCGGCGACCGAACGCCGCACGACGCCGGAGGCGCCGTCGAATCGGCGTCGTCGATCGCCTTCGGCAACGACTTCGAAGGCGTCCGCATCGTAGCGCGGCCGGAGCCAACCGCGCGGCTCACGTGGTACCCGGTCGAGACCGTCTCCAACTCCGAGGCCGGCTTCGAGCGCGTCTACCAGGGCAGCTCGCTGCTGTTCCGCTGGCCGGTCTCGCTGGCGCCGGGCCGGCGGCGCTCCTTCAGCGTCCGGTTCGACGTGGCCCAGACGATCGATCGCACGGCGGGCGAGCTCGGGTGACCCCCGGGACTCGCGCCGTGCGGGCTTCGCGCCCACGACGAGCGGTCGGGGTCCGGGGAGAGTCCGTGCCCGGGGCCTCCCCCGCCGCCGTGACTCCGCTACTATCCGCCGAGTGACTCGCCCGAAGCTTGCCGTCCACGGCCATTTCTACCAGCCGGAACGCCGCGACCCGTTCACCGGAGAGATCGCCGCTCAACCGGCCGCGGCCCCGTATCGTGACTGGAACGCTCGGATCGACGCCGAGTGCTACAAGCCCAACGCCGAGCGGGGCAACCTCGGCCACATCTCGTACGACCTGGGGCCGACGCTGGCCGGCTGGCTGGCGGCCGGGGATGCCTCGACCCACAAGGCCTTCGTCGACTCGGACCTGCCCGACGGCCTCGGCGAGCCCGAATGCGGCAACGCGATGGCCCAGGCCTACCACCACGCGATCCTCCCGCTCGCGTCGCTTGCGGATCGGCGAACCGAGATTCGCTGGGGCCTGCGCGACTTCGAGCTGCGCTTCGGTCGAAGGGCGACCGGCTTCTGGCTGCCGGAGACCGCCGTGGACCTGCCGACGCTGCGCATCCTGGCCGAAGAGGGCGTCCGCTACACGATCCTGGCACCGTGGCAGGCCGCAGGCCCGCGCCTGGACACCCGCCGTCCGTACCGCGTGGAGCTCGGATACCGGAAGTCGATTGTCGTCGCCTTCTACGACGCCGCACTTTCGGCGTCGGCCTCGTTCGAACCGGAGGCGACGATCGACGCGGACGCCTTCGCCCGGGAGCGAGTCCTGCCCCGTTTGGCCGGCCCGAGCTTCGCCGACGGGACGCCGCGCCTGGCCGTGATCGCCACGGACGGCGAGCTCTACGGCCATCACCAGAAGTTCCGCGATCTCTTCCTCGCCCGCCTGGTTCAACCCGGCTCGGACGTGCCGGACCGCGGCTTCGACGTGACCACCGTCGGGCAGGTCGTGGGCGGGACGCCGGCCGGCGCATTTCCCGTCACGCAGATCCTGGAGCGGACCTCGTGGAGCTGTCACCACGGAGTGCTGCGCTGGGCTGCCGAATGCCCGGACGCGATCGACGGTCGCTGGAAGGGGCCCCTCCGCGCCGCCCTCGAGCGACTCTCATCCGCCATCGACACCATCGCCGGTCGGCTGGCCGCCGACTTCATGGACCAGGCCGCGCTACGAGGGGCACGCGATGAGTACGTCGACGTGGTCTTCGGCGCGGAGACGGCCGAGAGCTTCTCCGGGCGCCGTCTGCCCCTTGCCGACGACAAGCAGCGAAACTGCTTCCGCTCGCTGATGGAAGCCGAACGCTGGCGCCTGGCGATGTTCGCCAGCGACGGCTGGTTCTGGGGCGACCCAATTCGTCTGGAAACCAAACAGGTTCTGCTCTGCTCGGCCAAAGCCGTGCGGCTGATCGACGACCTGGCCGGGACCGACCTCGAAGCACGGCTTCTCGACGACCTCTCGCTCTTCGTCTCCCCATCCCGCCGCATCGACGGAGCCGCGATCTACGCGGAGGCTCTTTCGGAAGCGAACCAGCCCGTCAATCGGCCCCGCCCGGGGGGCGTCTCGGCCCGCCGGCCCTAACCAGGACGCCGGCTTGGGCGGCGGGCCGGACCCGCCCATCCGGGGCCGCGGCCTGTCCGAGCGCCTGTCTCGGCGCCGGATCGGGGTCACCCACCTGCGACCCGCCGCCGCCCTGCTAGACTCGCCAAGATCGGCCAGCGGCCCCAGGGTCCTGGGCCGCCGACGCCGGCGATAAGTCGGAGCGCATCTCGTGGCATTCGAGTTCCACATCTCGAAAGCGGCTCGTGTCCGCTACGAGTTCGAATCGGCGCTCTTCCAGACCAGCGGCAACGTCATCGTCCCGGACTTCCCGGCCGCGCGCGTCTTCGCCAAGCGAATGAACGAGCGCGCCGATGCGGAGCGCTACCCCGATCGCATCGTGCACGCCGCCGAGTTGAACGCCATGGGGTTGATCGACGAGATCCTCCACCATGCGGTCGAGATCTACCGCCGGACCGTCAATCCGAGGGTCATGGCCGATGCGGTTGCGGCGCTTGAAGCCCAGCTCCGGCCGGAGGTCCTGGACGGGGCCCTGGCCCAGTTCGTCGAACAGTTCCCGCCGCTGGCGGTCGTCCGCGACGGCCAGGATCCCCTCGCTTACCTCACCGGCGAAACCGAGGGCCACACCAACCGTGCGATCGCCCTCGAAGAGATGCTCATGCTGTGGCTGGCCAACGTCAACCCGGCCTTCGCCACTTTCGACGAACTCTTCGACGACGCCGAGCTGGTCGAGAAGACAGCCTACGGGGAGCTGATCGTGGGGCTGCGGGAGTTCTTCGACAGCCAGCCCGGTTTCGGCCCGGAGGGGCTGTCGTTGATCGCGTTCCTTCGGGCACCCGCGATCGCGTCGCCCGACTCGTTGGCCGGGCAGCTTCGATACATCCGCACGCGCTGGGGCCTGGTTCTCACTCCGTTCCTGGATCGCCTGGTTGTCAGCCTCGATGTCATCCACGAGGAAGAGGTGGCGCTGTGGATGCGGACGCATCCGAGTCCGGGGCCCGCCGCCGGGACCGAGGGCCCCGGCCTGGGCGGCCTCGAGAATGAGTACGAGAGGTTCAGCCAGGACCGCGAGTGGATGCCCCGGGTCGTCCTGGTAGCCAAGACCACGTTCGTCTGGCTCGACCAGCTGTCGAAGCGCTACGGCCGCCGGATCGGGCGCCTTGACGAGATTCCGGACGAGGAGCTGGAAGCGCTGTCGCGCCGGGGTTTCACCGGGTTGTGGCTGATCGGCCTGTGGGAGCGCAGCCGGGCCAGCCAGCGGATCAAACAGTGGCGCGGAAACCCGGAAGCGGCCGCGTCAGCATACTCGCTCATGGATTACCGCATCGCCGACGAGCTCGGCGGGGACGAGGCCTTCCAGCAGCTGCGCAGCCGCTGCATGGCGCGAGGTATCCGCCTGAGCTCGGACATGGTGCCCAACCATATGGGCATCGACTCGCGCTGGGTCATCGAGCATCCCGACTGGTTCCTCGGCCTGCCGGATTCGCCCTACCCCTCCTACTCGTTCACCGGCGGCGACCTCTCCGATGACGAGAGGGTCACGATCCAGATCGAGGACCATTACTGGAGCTCGACCGATGCCGCCGTCGTCTTCAAGCGGACCGACAACTGGACCGGCGATGTCCGCTACATCTACCACGGCAACGATGGCACGAGCATGGCGTGGAACGACACGGCCCAGCTGGACTACCTCAAGCCGGAGGTACGCGAGGCCGTCATCCAGACGATCCTCCACGTCGCCCGCCAGTTCCCGATCATCCGCTTCGACGCAGCGATGACGCTGGCTCGCCGCCACATCCAGCGGCTGTGGTTCCCGGAGCCGGGACAGAGCGGAGCGATCCCATCCCGGGCCGAGCACGCCACGACGCGGGCCGTCTTCGACGAGCACATGCCAAACGAGTTCTGGCGCGAAGTGGTCGACCGCGTTGCGGCGGAGGTGCCCGACACATTGCTCCTCGCCGAAGCGTTCTGGCTGCTGGAGGGCTACTTCGTCCGAACCCTGGGCATGCATCGCGTCTACAACAGCGCCTTCATGAACATGCTGCGGGACGAGGAGAACGCCAGCTACCGGCAGGTGATCAAGGACACCATCGAGTTCGACCCCGAAGTCCTCAAGCGCTTCGTCAACTTCATGAGCAACCCAGACGAGCGCACGGCGGTCGACCAGTTCGGCAAGGGCGACAAGTACTTCGGCGTGGCCACGCTGATGGCGACCATGCCCGGCCTGCCGATGATCGGGCACGGGCAGATCGAGGGCTTCGCCGAGAAATACGGCATGGAATACCGCCGCGCGTATCGCGACGAGCAGCCGGACGGCTGGCTGGTGGAACGCCACGAGCGCGAGATCTTCCCGCTCTTCCACCGCCGCTACCTCTTCGCCGGAGTAGCCGACTTCCTGCTCTACGACGTCTACGATCCCGGCGGCTGGGTCAACGAGGACATCTTTGCCTATTCGAACCGCCACGGCGACGAGCGAGCCCTGGTCGTCTATCACAACCGTTACGCCGAAGCCAAGGGTTGGATCAAGACGTCCGCCGGGTTCTCAGTGCCGGATGGGAGCGGCGGCCGGCGCCTGGTCCAGAAGTCGCTCGGCGAAGCGCTCGGTCTTCACCCGGACGGCGACTGGTACACGCTTCTGCGAGAGCAGCGATCCGGCCTCGAATTCCTGCGGCGCTCGTCCGACCTCTGTCGCGACGGGTTGTTCGTGGAGTTGCGTGCCTATGGATGCCAGGTCTTCCTCGATATCCACGAGGTCGAGGACGGGCCTTCGGGCCAGCTGCGGCGCCTGGCCGAGCGCATCGGGGGATCCGGGGTTTCAAGCATCGGGGCGGCCCTGCGCGAAATGCAGTTGCGGCCGTTGCATGACGCCGTCCGCGGGCTGACGGAGGGTCGGTCGCTTCGGCGCCTGGCGCAGATCGGGGCGGCGCGGGCGGCCGCGGCGTGTCCGGACGTCGCGGCTATCGACCTTGGCCTGCGGGGTCCGGGTAGCGGGATCGGTGCCGGTGCGGCCGGTGCCGGTGCCGCCGCGGCCGGTGCGGTCGCGGCCTCGGCCTCGACCTCGACCTCGACCTCGAACACGGCTCCCGTGAAGACCCCGGCCGTCGACGACGCCGGGGGCGGCGACGAAGACCTGGCCCACCTGCTCGACGACGCCGAGAGCCACCTCCTGCGAGCCCTTCACGCGCTGGTCGACGTGACCGGCGCAGCCGGCGACGTCGAGATGACCGCAGCCGGCTTCCGGACCGACCTGGAGGCGGCCCTTCGACTGCCGAGCCTGAGCGGGCAGCGGGTTTGCGCGGGGCTTGCCGACGAGTGGACGTGGATCGCCCTCATCGGCCGGCTCGTGTCGAAGGCGCTTTCGGCCGTAGCTGATCCCGGCGTCGAGGCGGGCACCTCGCTCGATGAGCTGCAGCTCGGCGCGGTCATCGCCGACGTCTTCCGCGACCTGGGCCTGGACGATGGCGCCGCCTGGCGGCTCGTGGCCTTGATCCGGACGCTGGGCCTGCTCCCATTGCCATCGTCGGTGATGGATCGGCCGGCCGCGGAGCGGGCGCCGGCGCTGGTACGCGCGCTCATCGCCGACGAGTCGGTCAGGCCGTACATACGCGTCAACGTCTGGGAAGGAGTCAACTGGTTCAACCGCGAGTCGTTCGCCCAGGTGCTGTGGTGGATGCTCGCCCTGGATGCGCTCGAGGCGGCGGCCGACGTGTCGGGGACCGCGGCGAAGCGGGCGAAGCGCCTTCGCGCTGCCGAGAGTCTGACCGCGGCCCTGGCCCGGGCGGCCGAGGCCTGCGGCTACCAGCTCGACAAGCTCGAGGCCGCCGCGGGCGCCTGAACCTGCCCGAGATGCCAGCGCGTGGCGGCGGTATCATCCGGCCCGGACCGATGCCGCGTCGGCCGCCACTCCGCCCGCCACCCCCGCCGCAATTCGGGTCGGCGCGCTCGAGGAGTCGATGTCCTTAGACGGTCGGTCGAACCGTTGACTGTTCGTGGGCTCCCGCGGGGATCGAAACGCCCGGATAGCGTGGCTTCAGTACGCCGGTCGCAAGCCGCACGATATCGGCGTGGACGGCGCCGGGAGATCGAGTGCCGTCGATCACCCGGACGTCTTCACCGTCCTCTCGCAGGCACGCGATGGCCGCGGCGTACATGTCGGCGATCCGGGCCAGCTGTCCCCGATCCTCCTCAAAGCGCTCCCGCGTTGCCCGGCTGCTGAACCGGGCCACGCCCACGTCGACCGGGACGGAGAGAAACACTGTCAGGTCCGGCCGGAGGGCAAACCGGTTGATTTCCCGAAGCCAGGCGAGGTCGCACGAGAGGGCCTGGTAGGCCAGGCTGGAGAGGTAGTAGCGATCGGCGACGACGGTGAGGCCGCGGGCCAGGGCGGGCTCGACCTCCGCGACGAGATGGTCCATGCGGTCGGCCGCGAACGCGAGCGCCTCGGCCTCTCCGGCGCCCAGATCCAGCCGCTTGCCGATGTGGAGCCGGAGCACGCCGCCGATAGGGCCCTTCGACGGCTCGCGGGTGAACGTCGACGGAATGCCTGCGCGCTGCAGCCACTGCATGAGCATGTCGGACTGGGTGGTCGAGCCGGAGCCGTCGATGCCCTCGATCACGATTAAGGCGCCCGGATGTGGATTCTCAGGGTTCATCGGCCATCCGGCTGCGGTTTCCGCCATTGTGCGCCTCGGGTTCGAGAGCGACGCCGGTCGGCATCGCTCCCGGCGAGGAGATTGTGGCAGCCGACACCCCGTCTGTCGCCACCCCGGCAGCACGCGACCCGCGCCCGGTTCTGGAGTCCGGGCCCGGATACTTGGGCCAGCCTGGTCGGCCGCCGGCCGACCCACAGCGCAGCCGGCTGCGGGCCCCGCCAGCCCTGGGGCGGCGCTCGTCAGACAGCAACCCCGGATGTGCTCAAGAGTCCAACCTGCCCCTTTCAAACGTGACCGACGGCACCCTTATCGATCAGTAACTACATATACATTGCGAGACGCAATTTCATCGGCACCTGCTCACCTCGTCCCCAAGCGGCCGGCCGGGCGAGGCGAGATCTGTGACTGGCCGGGCGCGACTGGAGCCTTTTTGATGACCGCCGCCCGCCGCTTCGTGACGCCGATCGCTGGGCTCGCCGCGATCGTGCTGTTCCTCCTGTACGACCCATGGATCTCTCCGCCCGACGGAGCCCGTCCGGCTCTGACCGTCGTCTTCTGGGTTGCCGCCGTCGTCGTCCTGGTACTGCTGTTCCAGGATCGCACCAACCCGCAAGCTCAGGACGTCGAGGTCGAAGGACCGGCCTTTGCTCGCTACCTCTTCGGCAACACGCGAGCCGGCCTCTTCTGGTTGCCGATACGCATCTTCGTCGGCTTCGAGTGGCTCCTTGCCGGTTGGGGGAAGCTCAGCGGCACCGGCTGGACCGACGGCGGCGCATCGCTGCTCGGCTTCTGGAAGAGCGCCGTCAACATTCCCCAGACAGGCCACCCCTCCATCACGTTCGAGTGGTACCGCAGCTTCCTCCAGATGCTGATCGACAACCATGCCCAGGGCTGGTTCGCCTGGCTGATCACTCTCGGCGAGCTGGCGGTCGGTATCGGCATCCTTGTCGGTGCCCTCGTCGGGATCGCCGCCTTCTTCGGAGCCACGATGAACATGTCCTACATGCTCGCCGGCTCCGCTTCGACCAACCCGATCCTCTTCGCCCTGACCGTGGGACTCATGCTCGCCTGGCGCGTTGCCGGTTACTACGGCGTCGACCGCTACCTGCTCCCGCTGCTCGGCGTGCCGTGGAGAAGGCGGGCAGGGGCTGCCGGCACACCCGTCGAAGGAGCACCTGCGGCGACCTGATCCGCGGGATGCCGCGCATACGCGTCGCCGGGGCGTACTCCACCTCGGGTCGGCACGATCACGCGGCACCGACCGCGCGCGCTCGTATCGGATTGGGATCCGGCAAGAGCGGGCGACGAGCCTGCTTTCCGAAGGCACGGGGCGAGGATTCACATCCTCGCCCCGTGCTGTGAGACGTGAGCCACCCGGGCGTCACGGACGATCGCGCTGTCGGGACGGATCCATTCGACCAGACCTACCCAATCAGAAATGGTAGCCCACCGCTTAGGGTAGGGCAGTGAGTGACATCGGCCACTAGCACAGGAGGTCCGCCCTACCCGAAAGTTCAGACATGCTCGTGGCCAGGCGGGAGAGCCAGAGGTTTCGAGTTGCCCTTGCCGGCGCGCGGTGCCACCGGCCGGGAAGTGGAAGGAGGCGTCCCCCCTTGGATACCCCAGCGACGTACCTGAGCTGGAACTTCATCCTGATATCGGTCCCGAACCTGTTGATGATCGCGGGGATGATCGTGGTCTTCGTGGCCGCCCTGCTCGCGCCGTTCCCGAGCCACGGCGAAGCCGCCGAGCCGGAGGACGGCAACGATGCGTGAAGCAAGTCCCAAGCCGCAGGCCGAGCACTCGAGCTGGACGCTCTCGATCCGGCGCCTCCTGGCACGGAACCTGCCGCTGTCGAACCTGTTGCCGGATCGCCAGCCCGTCTACGTGGGTTCCTGGGTCTACATCTTCGGCGTCCTCGCCATCGCCGGCCTCATCTGGATTATCGGCAGCGGTGTTCTCCTGGCCTTCTTCGGGCCGCAGTGGTGGCACGAATCGAACATCGGTCGCTTCGTGAACAGCCTCCACCTCTGGTCGGTCCAGGTGTTCTTCGTCTTCATGGTTCTCCACCTGTGGGGCCAGTACTTCATGGCGGGGTGGCGTGACGGACGGGCACCGACCTGGATGATCGGGGTCGTGATCTTCGCCTTCAGCATCGCGGCTGCCTTCACCGGGTTCGTCTCCCAGCAGAACTTCGCGGGCGAATGGATAGCCGTCAACGCCAAGGACGCGACGAACTCGTTCGGCATCGGGTCGCTCTTCAACGTCCTGAACTTCGGACAGATGTACGGCATCCACGTCGTGCTTCTGCCTCTCCTGCTGGCGACCCTGCTGGGCATCCACCTCGTCCTGGTGCGGATGCGCGGCGTCGTTCGGCCGATCGGGTTGAAGCGGGCGGCGCCGCCGTCTGACGAGGAGCGGCCGTCATGAACGCTGCCGACCGCCAAGCGAAGTACTACGCCGGCATCAAGATGATCCACTTCGACTTGGTCAAGGAGATGGTGCTCGCGCTCTTCGTGGTCTCCCTCGTCGTCGTCGGCCTGGCGGGAGTTCTTTCGTCGCCCGACGACCCGGCCGTGACGCTCCAGACGTGGGCCACGAAGGACCCGGTCGACTTCGTCACGACCGCCACGTCGGAGCTGGCGGGTACGAGCGGTACGGCCGGATACGGACCGCCCTACAACAACACGGCCGACGTAGCGCAGGCCATCGGGCCCATCTCTCCCCAGTCGCTCGCCGGAGTGCGCATCCCGATCGACCCCGCCCAGGACTTCGTCCTCAAGCCGCTCGGCTTCGCGGCCGTCGGCAATCCAACTATCTCGACGGCGCTTCAGACCTACGCGGCTGCGAGCTCGGACCAGCAGCAGACCTGGCTCACCAGCTACACGGATGCTCTCGGGAACGCGACGGTCGCCAACGACGAGGTCAGCGTCGCTTCAGGTGACTACGGCCCCGTGCCGGATCTGATGACCGGCCTGCTCGGGCTCGCCAGGACCGGCGCCCTGGACGGCCTGCTGCTCAGCAACGGCAATCTCTTCCAGACCGATTTCACCAAGCCTCTGCTCTTCCTGGGCGACGGCAACTACCTGCCCAACCTGGCGGCCGCTCAGCACCTGACCGGCGACCAGTGGGGCATGATGAACGAGACCGGCATGTACCCGGGCCAGACCTGGCTGTGGGCCTTCTCATTCTGGTATCAGTTCCCGCCATTCAACGGCCCGGCCGACATCCTCGGTCAGCAAATTGACTGGTCGGCGAACACGGACCTCATCGTGATCATCCTGATGATCGTGCTGACGACGCTTCTAGCGCTCGTCCCGTTCATCCCGATCCTGCGCGACATCCCGCGCTGGGTCCCGATCCATCGCCTGATCTGGCGGAAGTACTACCGAAACAGCTGACGCCGGATGGTCCGGCGGTGAGAAGCGGGCCGCGTGCGACCGGGCATCCGGGAGCAGGCGGCCCGCTTCGTCTGGACCCGCGAAGGATCGGCCGCCGCGTCCCGACCGCCACGGGCTACTTCCCGAACAAGGCGTCGACGACTCGGACCCGCGCCCCGAGCCGCAGCACCGAGTTGGCGTAGATCCGGCCGGCCAGCCAGGTCAGCGCCGCCGCGGTCGCGAGCGTCAACGCCAGGGCCAGCCCGACCTGCAAGCCGGAGACCTCACCCGTCGCCATCAGGACGGGCATCAGCACGGGGGCAAACGGCGGCAGCAGCGAGAGAATCGTGCTAGGCATACCGCTTGGGTTGGCCACGACGACGAAGACCAGCAGATAGGACAGGATCAGGAAGATCGAAATCGGGGCGGTCACGCCGCCGACCTCCTCCTGGCGCGAGACGAGAGAAGAGGCCGCGGCGAAGGCCATGGCGTACAGGTAGAAGCCGAGGACGAACCAGAGCAAGTCGCCGGCAACGGCGCCGACACCAAGGGCCGGAACGGTCAGGGCGTGCGTCCGCGCGGCCAGGAGAATCCCGGCTCCGCCGACGATGGCGAGCTGCAGGAGGCCGACGAGGCCGATGCCCAGGATCTTGCCGGCCAGCAACTGCGTCGGGCGAACGGTCGCCAGAAGGATCTCGACCATCCGAGTCGCCTTCTCCTCGACGACACCCTGGGCCACGAAGGTCCCGTAGAGCCCCAGGGACACGTACAGGGTGAGCCCCACCGCGATCCCGACGAGAGCCTTCTCGGCTCGGTCGGGAGCGACCGGCTGGAGGCTGTTCACCCCGACGAGGCCGAACAGCTCTCCCGACTCGACCACGAAACTCAGGTCGCTGAGCGCGACGACGTCGCCGTAGCGCTTCGTTAGTCCCTCGATCTCGAGCTTCCCGTCAGCCACGGCTGGCCTCCTGGGCCGATCCACGGGGCGCTGTCGGGCGCGGTTCTAAGCTCCGCCACCGGCATGGTAGCCGACGGCCCGGGCAGGTACCGGCCCCTCATCGGCGAGGAGAATGCGGCGGAGGAGCGGAATCGGCGGCGAGCCGTGGGCGATGACAGACTCGAGGTGAGCCTTATAGACGAAACCCGGGGTCTCGCCGAACCCACCGACGACGCGCGGCGCCGGCACGGCGGATGCGCCGCGCGGATCTCCGCCGGCAACCGCCGCACGCACCCGAAGATCGCGCTCGAGGTTCCACATCTCCATGGAGCCGACGAAATACGTCGACAGCTGCGTCGAGGTGAGGCGGGCGCGGTCCCACTTCTTGCGGGCCTCCGCCTCCTCCTGGAAGCCGCCCCCGACCATCAGGTCGAGCGCCTCCGCCTCGGTCATCGACCCGGCGTGAATCCCGACATCGACCATCGCGTTGATGATCGCCCGCAGGTAGAACTTCCAGTGGATCAGCAGCAGGGCCGGGTCGTCGGCGTGGAAGCCGAGGTCCATCATCACCTGGGTCACGTAGACGGCCCAGCCCTCGGCGAAGACGCCGCTGGAGAAGACGGCGCGCGCCAGGGACGGGCAGCGGTTCGAGTAGACGAGCTGGAGGTAGTGGCCGGGCGTCCCCTCGTGGATGGTCGTGAGGTCGATCTGCCGGTCGTTCTCCTCGGCAAGGTACGACTCCACCTGCTCCGGGGTCCAATCGTCCGGCGGCGGGGTCACGAAGTAGAACGTCTTCTGCCCCTTGTCCAGGGGACCCGGCGAATCGAGCATCGCCCCGGCAAACTCGCGCAGGAACGGTGGCGTCCACTCGATCTCGAGCGGATCGTCCGGGACGGCGATGACGCCACGGCTCCGGCAGAACTCGACGATGCCGCGGTAGCTCTCGCGGCAGTACGGCACCAACTCGGGGGCGGCATGGTGAGCCCGACCGATGGCCGCAATGACGCTGCCGACCGTCCGCGCGTCGGCGGCCGACCGGCTGCCTTCGCTCGCCGCCGTCGGGAGCGCCTGGCCGGGGACCCACTCGCCCCAGATCACGCGGGCGATCCGGATCATCTCGGCCCTCACGGCCTCGTACTCAACCCGGGCAGAGGCCATGATCCGATCCGCGGTCAGGTCCGAACGAAAGGTCTGCCGCAGCTTGCGAGCGTAGAGATCGGCGCCGAGGCGGCCCTCGCCCGACGAGCGGGCCAGCAGAGCGTCGCGCAGGTAAGCCCCGAAACTCTCGATCGCCTCGATCGCCGTGGCCGCGGCCGCGCGCAGGCGCGGGGTGATCGCGGCCACGTCGGGCCGGTTCGCGGCGGCGTCGGCCCGGGCCACGGCGTCGTCGGCGAGCGCCGCGATCCCCGGCAGCTGCTTGATGGCCATCTCCGTGTGCAGCCGCGACGGCGGCCGCCCCACCAGGCTTCCGAGCTGGCCTCGTGCGGCCGCCAGAACGGCCGGCGTCCCTTCCAGACGAGACGCGACGGACGCCAGCCGCACCGAGAGTGGCGCGAATTCGCGGGCCAGGAGCGGGAAGATGCCACCGCCGAGCAGGTAGACGTAGCTGAGCGGATCCCAGGCCGACTCGCGCAGTTCCGTTTCGTCGAAGCGCAGCGCCGCCAGCTCCGACAGCAGCAGATCGCGGTCGATTCGCTCGTCCGGCGTCAGGGCCGCGTCTCCGAATCGACGCAGCTCCTCGTCCCAGCGGGCTGCGAAGGCCAGCCGCGCGGCGCGGCCGGCGTCGCTCAGATCGGGCCACTCCCCGTCCACCGTGTGCATGCCGATAGCGGTCGCCGCCACGGGGAAGAGGTGGAAGAACTCGTCCAGGAGGATGTCGATGCGGCCGCTGAACTGGGACATGGCCTCCTCGCGTGAAGATGAGCCGAGTGTAGCGGGCGGTCGTGGAAACGGCCGGCCGACGCCGTCCCGGTCCGGGCGATCCACGCCTCCCGCGCCAAACCCCCGGCACGGCCTCGACGCCCGCGCTAGCATCGGCTATGCGGCGCCGCCGCCCCAGGACGGCGCGCGGTCCTCGGAGGAAGCGCGGATGATCGACCTCGCCATCAAGGTCGCCGTGAATGCCGTGGCGCTGCTGGCGGCGGCCAACGTCGTGCCTGAGTTCAAGCTGGGTGGCTTCCATGTCGACAGACCCGAGGATTGGCTTCAGATCGCCGTCATTGCCCTGGTATTCGCCCTGGTCAACACCTACATTAAGCCGATCGTGAAGATGCTCGCTCTCCCGATCGACTTCATGACGATGGGGCTGGTGGCTTTCGTCATCAACGGGGCGATGCTGCTCGGGACCGCCTGGATCGTCGACCAGGCCAAAGCCACCACCATCACGTTCACGCTCGGCGGCTACCCGCCGCATTGGGGCTACGAGGCAATCGGCTGCGCGGTCGTCGCGTCGATCGTGATCAGCATCGTGAGCACGGTCGTCGGTATCCTCCTCGTGCCGCGCAAGGTCATCGGCTTCTAGCCGGGGGGTTGTCGAAGCCGGTGGCCAGGCCGAGCATGCCTCTCGTCGTCCGACCATTCGTGCCGCCCCGGACCGGTTAGGCTTCCACTCATGTCACCCACGAGTACGTCGTCTCTCGCCGGCTTGTTCGCCGTGGACGCCGGCACGGCCCACGCCGAACCGACTGTGCCCGGGTCCTTGACCGAGCGCGAGCGCTTCCGGATCCGGCTGCGGCGCCGGCCGCTGCTGCTCGACGGGGCCATGGGAACGCTGCTGTATTCGCGCGGCATCCCGCAGCGGGCCTGCCTTGACGAGCTGGTCCTGACCCGGCCCGATCTCGTGTCGACGATCCACCGCGAGTACATCGAAGCCGGTGCAGACGCGATAGAGACGAACTCCTTCGGGGCCAACCGCTTCCGCCTGGCCGAGTTCGGACTCGAGAAGCTGGCCGGTCAAATCAGCCGCCGCGCCGCCCAGCTGGCCCGAGAGGCCCGCGACATCTCCGGCAAGGACGTCCTGATCGCCGGCTCGATCGGCCCGCTCGGTCCAACCGGCCGGGTCGGCCGCCCCCATCCGGGTCTCGGCCGGGCCGCTTTCCGCGAACAGATTGAAGGGCTTCTAGAAGGCGGGATCGACATCTTCGTGTTCGAGACGTTCGATCGGCTGGAAACCCTCCTGTCGGCAGTCGAGGAGGCTCGACGGGCGTGTGACCTGCCGGTCGTCGCCCAGATGACATTCGGCGAGGATCTGACCGCCAACGACGGCACGACCCCCGACGTTGCCGCAGCCGCCCTGAGCGCAGCTGCCGTCGACGCCCTGGGCGTCAACTGCGGTTCGGGACCGCTCGTCTGCCTGGAGGCCCTGGTTCGGACCGGGCCGCCGACCGCGAGCGTGGCGCGGTCCATCGTTCCGAATGCGGGATTGCCGCGGCGCATCGAGGGCAACTTCGTCTACTCGGCCGGGCCCGAGTACTTCGGTGAGATGGTCCCCCAGATGCTCGCCGCCGGGGCCCGGATCGTCGGCGGGTGCTGCGGCACGGCGCCCGAGCATACGAAGGCGATGCGAGCCGCGATCGACGTGCTGGGGCCCGGCGAGCGCGGCGTGAGAACGGCCGTGGCCCCTCGGCCGGGCGAGGGCGAGGCCCGCCCCGACGCCGAGTCGGACCTCGCCGCCGGGGCCGCGCCGCGCACGCCGAGAGTCGAGATCTCGGGCGGCGGCGACGCCACTCCCCCCTCGGGCCTGGCCCGGAAGCTCGCCGCCGGAACGTTCGTCATTTCCGTCGAGATCGACCCGCCGAGGTCCATCCGAATCGACCGGACGATCGAGGCCGCACGGTTGCTGAAGGAGGCCGGCGTCGATTTCGTCAACATCAGCGATTCCGCCACGGGCCGAGTTCGAATGGGCGCCATGGCGGTGGCTTTTGGCATCCAGCGGCAGCTCGACCTGGAGTGCCTGGTCCACCTGACCACTCGAGACCGAAACCTGATGGCACTCGAGGCGGACCTTCTCGGCGCCCACGCGCTCGGCGTGCGGAACATCCTCGCCCTGACCGGCGACCCGCCCCGCGTGCCGGATCGGCCGTCCATCACGGCCGTGTGGGACGTCGACGCGATCGGGCTCATCGAGATCATTCGCCGCCTGAACCTGGGCGAGGACGGCGCCGGTCTCTCGATCGGGCAGGCCGCCGGATTCACCGTTGCCTGCGCCCTGGATCCCACGGCCGCCGACGCGGACAAGGAATGGTCGCGGCTCGAGCGCAAGCTGGCCGCCGGCGCCAACCTGATCATGACCCAGCCTCTGTACTCGCAGCAGCAGGTGGACACGATGCTGGGCCGCGCCCGCAAGCGCTTCGGGGACGGCGGGTTCCCGGTACCGCTTCTTCTCGGCGTCCTGCCGCTCCAAAGCGCCCGACACGCCGAGTTCCTTCACAACGAGATCCCTGGAATCACGATCCCCGACGAGCAGCGTGCGGCGATGCACGCGGCCGGCGAACGTGGCGCCGAGGTTGGCCTCGAGATGGCGATGGAGCTGCTGGCAGGTTCGGAGGGGCAGGTCGGCGGCGCTTACATCATGCCGAGCTTCGGCCGGTACGAACTGGCGGCCGAACTGGTCCGACGCCTGCGTGCTCGCCGGGCGGCCGCGAAAGGGCAGTAATCAAGGGAGGACCCAGATGAGGGGCGGCAGTCGACTTCGAATCGCGGGGCTGGTCGGAGTGACTCTCTGGCTGCTCCTCCTGGTTTCAGCCGGCGCATCCGCTGCCGCCGCGCCTCCGGCCGGACCGCCGTATCCCGACGCCGCGGCCGGTCAGCGCGTCTACGACTACGCCGGGATCTTCTCGTCGGGCGAGATCGTGGACGCCGAGCAGACGATCCAGGCGATCGAGGCCCGGTCGAATGTCCAGGTAGCCGTATACACGCAGGTCAAGCCGGCGAGCGACTCGCTCGACGCGGCGAATGCCGACGCCCTGGCCCTCATGAACCAGTGGGGCGTCGGCCGGAAGGGCTTCGACGACGGCCTGGTGATCCTCTTCGACATGCAGCCCGGCCTGCAGCACGGCCAGGTCTCGCTCTACGCCGGCAGCGGGTTCATGGCTGCGTTCATGACGAACGCGGACCGTCAGGCCGTCTTCAACAACGACATGAAACCGTTGCTCACGCTATCTCCGCCCGACTTCGACGGGGCTCTCAAGATCGCCCTCGACGATGTCGGCGCCGCAGCCACGCCGGAGCACGCCGATCAATTGAGCCGGGCCCGAATCCTGAACGCGCTCGTCGGGTTCGGAGCGGCGCTGCTGGCCGCGGTTCTCGTTGCGTTCGTGATCGTCCGCTGGTACACGCACGGCCGAGACCCCATCTACGTCGACGACAACTCCATCCTGATGCCGGCTCCGCCCGATGGGCTGACACCGGCCATGGCCACCCTGGTCATGGACGACCGAACGTCGAACCGGACTGTCTCGGCGGCGATGGTCGACCTGGCGGCGCGCGGCCTGCTCAGCTTCCGCCAGGAGTCCGGCCTGCTGAGCAAGAAGACGAGCATCGGTGTCACGGGCGGGGTGGCGCAGGTGACTACGCCCGAGGCCGGCCTGTACGAGGCCGTCGGTACGTTGGCCGGCCCCGACGGCTTCGTTGCGACATCGGACGCCCGCGAGCTGCTGCCGGCAGTTTCGAAGCTCAAGAGCAATCTCGAGACCCTCGCGGTCCAGAAGGGCTGGCTGACGGGGAGGCCCACTCGAGTCGTCGGTATGTGGATCGCGGTGGCCCTGCTGGAGATCGTGGCTTCGATCCCGCTCTTCGTCTGGACGGTCAGTCTCGACGCCAGCGGCGGCCTCCTCGGCGGCGCCTCGCTGGTCATCGCGGCCGTCATCACGGGCGTGACGGCCTGGTTCATGCCCTGCCGGACACAGCTCGGGGCGATGCTCCGCGCGATGCTCGCCGCGTACAAGAGAACGCTCCAGTACACGATTGCCCAGGCTGCGTCCATGAACGAGGTCGTCGATCGCAAGGCCCTGCCGTGGGTCACAACGCCGGACGCGGCCATGGCCTGGGGCGTCGCCCTCGGCCTCAACTCCGACATCGAGTCGCTGTTGAACAGGACCGTGAGCGCCAGCCGGGCGTCCGGTCGCCAGGTCGGCTGGTATCCGACCTGGTTTTACGGCCCGGGGGGCTCCGGCGGCCTGGGTGGCGGCAGTGGCGCGGTCGGCGGGGCCGGCCTCTTCTCGGCCGGCGCGATCCCGGACGTCGGCTCGATGATGTCGTCCCTCGGCTCGATAGGTTCGACTGGCGGCGGTGGCAGGGGCGGGGGCGGCTTCGGCGG
>Ga0209777_10001825_pt1 | contig 29381 bp, 25 predicted proteins | sample FrelakmetHBP12HB_FD_187147 | JGI IMG/M metagenome (GOLD analysis project Ga0209777, IMG submission 187147) | Freshwater lake sediment microbial communities from the University of Notre Dame, USA, for methane emissions studies -HBP12 HB (SPAdes)... | ecosystem: Environmental > Aquatic >...
CTCGACCCCATGAGGGTCGATAGGTTTTAAGCAGGATGGTTTGCGTTCCTTCATGTTACACTCAAAAAAGATCGGGTATTGGATACCCCCATCTTTAGATGGATTCATTTTGGGAGGATGTCATTTTATTGTTTTCTTTATTCATTTACATCATATCTTATTTTTACTAAATTGCATTCACAGCAATTTCTATGCATCAGATTTGGGATTGGGCATTTTACACAGATTTCATTCATGAAATAATATAGTGTAAAACGCAATTAATATAATCTTTGTCTAAAAATTCATTCAATTGACCGTTATTTCATGAAAATAATTTATTTTGTTCAATAATTTACGAGGAAAGAGTGCAAAAACATTTAAATTGACAACGCATTCAGATAGGTATGGATGAATTAGATGATAAAATCCTAGAGAAATTAAACGAGAACGCTCGCAAAAGCTATAGGGAAATTGCAAGAGAACTCAATGTATCATTAACGACGGTATCCAACAGGATTAAAAAAATGGAAGACGAAAAAATAATTGAGAGATATATTCCGTTAATAGACCAAGAAAAAATCGGATACGATCTCACAGCGGTAATAAATGTTAAGATATCTCATGGAAAACTCATCGAAGTGCAAGAAAAAATATCAAAGGATAAACATGTAAGTGGAGTTTATGACATCACAGGAGAATGGGATTCATTAATCATTGCACATTTTAAAGACAGAAGAGATTTAAACGGGTTTATCAAAGGTGTTCTTTCTATGGATAATGTTGAAAAAACTAACACCCAGATTGTTCTGAATATCGTTAAAAATGAAAAAAGGATAATGAAGTAATAAATTGTGTAAATGAATTTTATTCCCGTTGTTTTGATGACGGGGGCATTGAACCTTTTTTTATTAGGACAATTCATTTACGACGAAATAATTCTTAAGTGTGATGTATTAAAGTCACAATAATCGAACATTGCCCTAAATTCTCCTTTCTGGTAAATATTAAAAAAGTGTATCAACTTTTTATGACCGTAAGTGAAACTTCTTAGGATTCTCAAAAGTCACAACATACACATCTATTGATCCCGTTTCTCTTAGGATGTGATCCATGATATCATCTTTGAATAATCGTTTAAACCAAGGATGCCATGTTTTCCCCACAACAATTTTTCCGATTCTATTTTCCCGTGCATAATCAAGGATTGTATGCGGTACAATTTCGCCTTTGAGTCTCACAGCTTTTGCTCCAAGTGACCTGGCAAGGTCCATGTTGTCATTCAGACGTTGTGATTCCTCAATCGTTCGTGTACTTTCATTATCCCTCGAAGACTCGACAGAAACTACATCCCAATCAGTATTAAGCTCTCCTGCTAATCGCGCACCTTTCCGAATTAACAAGCATGCATTTTTAGAATTCGAACTAATGGCCACTAATACACGCTCCTTTGGAACCTCACCACGAGATTCCTCAGACAGAGTGGCTTCTCTTTTTGCGGCTTTTGCACCAACACTCTTTGCTACTTCACGCAAGGAGAGTTCACGAAGCGCAGTGAGCTTCCGCGATTGGAAGAAATTATGAAGCGCCGTTGCAATCCTATCTCGTGGGTAAATCTTACCTTCTTCAAGTCTGCTCAAAAGCTCATCAACAGGTAGATCCACATCAACGATTTCGTCAGCGAGTGTATCAAGGAATCTATCAGGAACCGTCTCAGTCACCCGTACTTTCGTTGTCCGTGCAATGTCATCATTGAGGCTGTCAATATGCTGGACGTTCATAGTAGTCATAACGTTGATACCCATCGCCAGACATTCTTCAACATCCTGCCATCGTTTCGCATTATGACCACCGGGCGCATTCGTATGCGCGAGTTCATCGATCAGAACTAACTCAGGGAGACGCACAAGAACTGCATTCATGTCCATATCGAAGAGCTCATGTCCTTTGTAGTTAATTTTTCGTGGTGGGATTTGTTCGAGTCCTTCGAGAAGCTTATACGTCTCATTTCGGCCGTGAGTGTCAACGATACCTACGACAACATCAACGCCTTTCTGTTTTAATTGGTGTGCCTCCTGGAGCATCCGATAGGTTTTACCGACACCTGGTGCAAAACCGAGGAATATTTTCAGATTTCCTCGTCCTTCCCGCCGAATAAGGTCAAGAAATGACTCAGGGCGAGGACGCGTATCTTTTTTTATTTCACGCATACTGTACCGCTCAATAGGTCTTGAAATATATAGTCGTTCAACACTATATTAATCATATGTTTGAATCAATACTCTCTCATGCTAATCCAACAGTAGTGATCAGAATATCAATTAATTTAATCCCGATAAATGGGACGATCAATCCACCAACCCCGTAGATTAAGGCGTTTCGTCGAAGGATACTTGAAGCTCCTGCAGGACGATATGCTACACCTTTCAATGCAAGAGGGATAAGAAGGATGATGATAATAGCATTAAAAATAACTGCACTAAGCACCGCACTTTCAGGGCTGTGAAGACGCATAATATTCAGGGCATGGAAAATGGGTAACGCAGGGAACATCGCCGGGATGATAGCAAAATATTTCGATACATCATTCGCGATACTAAATGTCGTCAAAGCCCCCCTTGTAACAAGAAGTTGTTTCCCGGTTTCAATAACGTCAATAAGCTTGGTTGGTGAGGAATCAAGATCCACCATGTTACCCGCCTCCCTCGCTGCATCGGTTCCGCTATTCATAGCGAGCCCCACATCCGCTTGAGCAAGAGCAGGAGCATCATTGGTTCCATCACCAATCATTGCTACCAGTTGACCTTTCGCCTGTTCCTTCCGTATGTACCCGAGTTTATCTTCTGGTTTTGCTTCAGCGATATACTCATCCACCCCTGCTTCATCTGCGATGGTTTTTGCGGTAATTGGATTATCACCAGTAATCATTACCGTACGTATTCCAACTCGTTTCAGAATACGTAACCGATCTGCGATTCCCGGTTTAACGATATCCTTTAGATGAATGACTCCAATAACACGTTCATTGTCTGAGACCATTAGGGGAGTACCGCCTTCTTGAGCTATATGTATAACTGCCTCATTGACCTTTTCTGGTACCGACCCTCCTAAGCTATGAATGTATTTCGTCACCGCCTCAGGTGCGCCTTTGCGAATCTTCCTATCAGGAAGGTCGACCCCACTCATCCGTGTATCCGCGCTGAAATCAATAGGTTTCCCGCCAGATGCCTCCTTTTGCGAAGCTCCCTGAGCACGAGCTAATTCAACGATACTCCGACCTTCAGGGGTACAATCTGACAGAGAACTCAATACACACATATCCCGAATCTCTGCAGTACTGATTCCTGGTGCAGGGATGAACTCAACTGCTTGTCGGTTTCCCAGGGTAATTGTTCCTGTTTTATCAAGAAGGATCACGTCGATGTCTCCAGCAGCTTCAACCGCACGACCACTTTTTGCTACGACATTTCTGGCAAGTAAACGATCCATCCCCGCAATACCGATAGCACTAAGAAGCGCTCCTATCGTTGTTGGAATAAGACAGACAAGAAGCGAGATAAGAACAACGGTACTTACTTCTGTTTTCGTGTACGATGCAAACGCGACAAGAGTGACGACAACAACTATATATAGAAGGGTAAGTCCTAAGATGAGAATTGTCAGCGCGATTTCATTGGGAGTTTTTTGTCTCTCAGCACTTTCAACTAAATCGACCATTCGATCCATGAATGATTCACCAGGATCAACAGATACTTTGACTCGGATACTGTCACTGAGAACTCGTGTTCCTCCAGTCACCCCGCTTTTATCACCACCGCTCTCTCGTATCACAGGGGCGCTTTCGCCAGTAATGGCACTTTCATCGATGCTTGCGACACCTTCGACTACGGTACCGTCAGCCGGGATGATATCTCCCGCGGTGACGAAGATGATATCTCCTTTGCGAAGATCTGTTGCTTTCACTATTTTGATTTCACCGTTTTTATCAAGAAGTTTAGCTTGAGTATCTACTTTCATTTGTCGGAGGCTTTCCGCTTGAGCCTTCCCTCGCCCCTCAGCCATCGCCTCTGCAACATTCGCAAATATTACCGTAAACCACAACCAAATAGCTATCTGAATGGGAAATAACAAAACATGTCCAGTAAAAAGATTAAACAGAGACACTAAAGAAACAAGGATTGCACCGACTTCAACGACGAACATAACAGGATTGCGCAGTTGAATTCGAGGATTCAGTCGAAGAATTGACTGTTTCAAGGAGAACGAGATTATTTTTTTATCAAGAAGTGGCCTCGTACGGGCTGCTCTACGAATTTCTTTTTGATCGTATGTCAACGTATCTGTATTTTTACCCTCGTTTTTTATCATATCAGTAAGCCTCCACATAAGAAGAGATGTCCTCCAGATAATAAGAGATGTTCAAGAATCGGACCAAGGACTAAAACAGGGAGGAAGGAAAGACCTGCAACAATGATGATGACCCCGATGAGAAACGCTCCAAAGGTGGCATTATCTGTCGGTAGAGTTCCTGCTGTTGGTGGATAAATATATTTCTCCGCGAAACTACCCGCGATGGCAAGCATTGGAACGATGATGAAAAACCTCCCGATGAACATCGCAAGAGCCATCATGATGATATACCAAAACGACGCAGCATTAAGACCTGCGAACGCGCTTCCATTATTTCCAACACCACTCCCAAATGCGTACAGGATCTGGCTGAGCCCATGAGGCCCTGGGTTTGTGATCGATGACAACCCATCAGGGGTTACAACAGACAACGCAGTAAAAACAAGAATGGTTGTCTCTATGGAAATAAGAATAAGCACAGTCATCTTCATGTCGAAAGATTCGATTTTCTTTCCTAAATAGTTTGGAATACGCCCGACCATGAGACCAGCGATAAATATGGTAATGAGCACATACATGAACAGACAGAAGAAACCAGCCCCAACCCCCCCAGGAACCACTTCACCTAAGAGGATTAAGATCAGGGGGATCATCCCTCCAAGCGGTGTGTAAGAATCATGCATGCTGTTGACAGCCCCGCATGCAGTCGACGTCGTAGCGATCGCAAACATGGTAGAGCCATAAGTACCAAAACGAACCTCTTTTCCCTCCATGTTTCCCCCTGCTTGAAGACCGCTAGGTGACTGATCAACTCCTAACGTATTCAGCGAATGATTCCCCATTTGTTCCTCAAAAGTGGTCACCGCTACCGCAGCGATAAGAAAAATAAGGACGACAACAAAAAGCACTACACCTTGTTTCAATTGACGTGCCATACGTCCGAACATGACCAAAATAGACAATGGCAGTAAAAGCAGCAGGAATATCTGGACGACATTAGAAAAGGGAGTTGGATTCTCAAAGGGATGAGCACTATTCGCATTAAAAAAACCACCTCCATTTGTACCGAATTCTTTAATAGCTTCCTGGCTCGCAACAGGACCAACTGGAATGACTTGTTGGGCACCTTCGATAGTAGTCGCATGAATAGGGCCATTGAAGGTCTGGGGCACACCTTGACTTACAAAGAAAAGAGCGGCAACGATGCTGATAGGTATAAGAACGTACAGAACTATTTTCGTCATGTCGACCCAGAAATTACCAAGGCCTTTGCCCTTTTTTCTTTTCGTGATAGCACGAATAAGCGCTAAAGCGACAACAATGCCAACCGCCGCACTCATAAAATTCTGGAAGGTCAACGCAAGCATCTGGCTCATATAACTCATTGTCTGTTCGCCAGCATACACTTGCCAGTTCGTATTAGTACCAAAGCTCATTGCAGTGTTAAAAGCAACATCAGGTTGCACATTGGCAAGTCCTTGAGGGTTAAGAGGAAGTCCCCCTTGTAACCGTAAAATCGCATACGTGAATAGGAAAGAAATGAAGCTGAACGTAAGCACACAAAAGGCGTACGTCTTCCAATTCATATCCTCTTTGGGATCGATGTGTAAAATACGATAGAACCATGACTCTAGACGTTCAATTCTTTTAGTCAATCTAGTTGGTCGCCCAGTAACGATGTTAAAAAGAAAAGTCCCGAGAAAATATGACGCAATAACGAGAAGAACAAAAATGGTAACAGCTTGGATGATGCCGAAAAATTGAGGGTCCCCTTGATTAAAGGTATTTGCACTGATGATCGGAGCAGTCTTTCCGGTATCAAGGGCGAGATTCAGTTTGAGAACATTGATTCTTGGTTCACCAAAAACTCCAAGATCCCGACCTTCAACATACTGCGCGACAAGACCTCTAAGCGTTTCCTCAGATATACCCCGAGCCTTCGCAACTCGTGGGATTTGATCTAAGGCATTCGCGAGAGTAATATGAGGATCCAAGCCGCTGCCACTCGTAGTAACCGCATCAATAGGAACCGTATTATCTTTATTTGTCTCTCCGCCCAAGCGACTCTCGTTGATATCTGTTTTAATTCTTTGACGTAAAAGCGGATTGGACGGACCAAGATTACTCCCGCCAGAGAGCATAGCATCGTACCCAGCACCAGCAGCACTGGGTCGACCATGGAAATATTCGTCTTGCGTGAAATTTTGACCAATAAGTTCGCTCCCAATGATGGTTCCATTATGAACAATGATGCTGCCGTTCGCTTGGTGAGGGAACACCACCTGAGCAACACCGGTGATAAATACTGGGTAGAACAATCCAGTAATAACAGCAAAAATAACGGTGGAAAGAATAGCAGGTCCAATATATTTTTTCAGAACATTTCGCATATGATTGCCTCAGAATTTTTCTGGTTGAAGAAGTGCGTATAAAAGATAGAGGAATAACACAACACAAACCACAATTAAAATGATTACGTCTATTGACATCTAAAATCCTCCTTACAACCTCTCACACGCTTGAGCATACGCCCATGCTGCCAGGAATAATCCGGCGAAAATCAGAAGAACGACCCAATCATCCATACAGGGCACCTCAGGATGTTCGGGGCTCAGCTATCTCTCACGCCCTATATACGGTTTTCTACATTGTGGAAAATGGGGAGGACCAGGAGTAACCAAGAGGAATAGCACCTGCGAATGCCTTTGATAATAAATAAGTATGTCTTGTTTGATATTGCCCTTTGGTCAATACTTTTCGGCATTAGAAGGCTAAACAAGAATACGAATGCCAAAGAAATTGACTTATGGAGATGTAGTATGAGCGAACCGTCGAATTCTAACCATCAATCAGTCAAAGAACATCTGCTCATCTGCATCAGCACAAACGCTGCTTTTTCAAATCGACTGATTGAGAAAGGACGCGGCATAGCCAACAAACTTCAGGCTGACTGGGACGTTATCCACATTCAACGACCGGCATATCATCGCTATACAAGTAAAAGAAAAGACCAGATGAACCAAATACTGAACCTCGCTGAGTCCTATGGTGCAAAAACAGAGTCGATATTTGGTAGCTCCGTTGCTGAAGAAATCGTGAAATACGCAAAGAAGCATAACGTTACAACAATCATTATCGGTCGACCGAAAAAACCATGGATACATGACATTTTGTTTGCTCCGTTTTCGGTGAGTGCAGGTGTTCTTCGTTATAGTGACACCATCGATGTCCATGTCATCGGGGAGATCGAACCAACATCACAAGAACAGAAACATGAACGGAGAACGTTTACTATATATAGTTACCTTTATGTCGCCGTAGTAGTGGCCTTCGTCAGTATCGTCAGCTATTTACTCACAGATTTTCTTGAACCGACGAATATTATCATGTTTTACCTCCTCGCTGTTGTGACTTCTGCAGTCCTGTGGGGGCTTTGGCCTGCGATTTTTACTGCTGTTTTAAGCGTCCTTACCTATGACGTGCTTTTTGTTCCTCCTCGTTTCTCAATTACCGTTGCAGACTCTTTATCGATTATTACTTTTGTTGTTCTTTTTATCGTCGGTGTTATTATTAGTGTACTCATAACCCGAGCAAGAGACAACGCCACTGCGGCACGACTTGGGGAACAGCATATCTCAACCCTTTATCTATTAAGTGAAAACCTCACTGCGGCTGTGACTATTGACGACATCGCGAAGGCACTGCTCGATAACATTGAAAAAAACTTTGTGTGGAAGGTCGCAGTACTGTTTGTAAAGGAAGGCACACTTCGCATGATCGCCTCAAATAAGGAGATAGCCCTAGATGAAAAACAGTGGGCAGAGGCGAACATGTGTGTGAAAACAGGAATTGATATTGGACTGAAGACTTCGCCATTTACCAATTCAGGCCTTCGATTCCTGCCGATAAATACCGCAACTGACAACTTTGGCGTACTCGCTATCAAACCACTCAAACCAGATGAAACGATAACTATCGAACAGGAACGGGTGCTTCATTCGTTCGCCTCACTAGCAGCGTTAGCCATAAGCAGGGTCCGATCTGTTAACAAACAAGCCTAAAAAACCAATGCGGGTGACACCCGCATCTCGCTTAACGTTTCTAGGGATTTATACCCGTGAGTCCTAAATCCCGACGGGAGCACTTATAACTATTAGGTCAAACCCTAACAGGAATGAGATTTGAACTTCAGGTTGGAATCCCTTCCCCCTGTATTTTTTATACTGGTTTCATCTTCAAACAAAAGAGAAAAGAATTAGAAAAAGAGGAAGAGCGAAACAAAAAAAAGAGGTGATGCGAAGCGGTATAATACGTATGGTCGTGGGAAGGAGCTCTGCTGAAGTTCTTGGATGAATTCGTTATTTGGGTTATTTCCTATGTTTTTTCTTTACCATGTGATATACCCAAGTTCTTTTATTGTCTGCAACACTTTCTTGACGCTCTCTTCAAGAGACTCTGTATCGGTATTCAGGATAAGTTCTGGATGCTCGGGTTCTTCGTACGGGTCGTCAACACCGGTGAAATGCTTGATTTTTCCTTCAAGAGCTTTTTGATACATGCCTTTGACGTCACGTTTCATGCAGATTTCTACGGGGCATCGTACATAGATTTCAACGAATCTTTCTATTTCCTTTCGTGCATTCCTGCGTTGTTCTCTATAGGGTGAGACAAAGGCTGCGAGTACAATAACATTTTTTCGGGTAAGCATTTTTGCTACAAATGTGGCACGTCTGATGTTTTCATCTCTATCTTTTTTTGAGAACCCGAGATCACTGGTGAGGTCTTGGCGGATGATATCCCCGTCGAGTCGTTCAACCGTGTAATCCTTGTTTTTTAAAAATGTCGCAACCTGGTCAGCGATGGTTGTTTTCCCGCAGCAGGGAAGCCCCGTAAACCAGACGGTGAAACCCTGGTGTTTTTTCATAGATATTATTCCTTTTTTTTCTTTTCAGTAACCTTGGTGGAGGGTTCTCGTATCATCCCTGCGCCAACGGTCTCATTGGTTGTTTCATCGATGAGGATAAGGCTGCCGGTGGCTCGATTATGTTGGTAACTATCATAGAATAATGGTTGTGCAGTGTGCATCGTGATCCGTCCGATGTCATTGAGTCCCAGTTGTGTCGCCTCGGGTATCCGATGGAGGGTGTTGATGTTGATTTTGTATTGGATTTCTTTGACAATCCCTTTTGTTTCTCTGGTGGTATGGCGCAGAATGTATCTGGTTCCTGTGGTTAATGGTTTTATGTTCATCCAACAGATCATGAAATCAAGGTTCTGGCCGATAAATGGGGTGTTATGCTCACGAACAAGCATGTCCCCTCGGCTGATATCAAGATGGTCTTTGAGTTGCATAACGACCGACATCGGGGGAAATGCTTCGTTGATTTCTCCTTGGGGTGTCTCTATCGATTTGATAGTGGTCGTAAACCCGGAGGGAAGGACGGTTACTCGGTCTCCTGGTTTGAAGATCCCGCTTGCGATTTTTCCGGCGTATCCTCGGTAATCATGATATGTGTCGGATCGTGGCCGAATCACGTATTGGACTGGGAACCGGCAGTCAACAAGGTTTTCGTCACTGCCGATGTGGACGTCTTCAAGATGGTACAGCAAGGTTGGGCCGTGGTACCAATTCATCTGGTTGGATGCATGGACCACGTTATCACCATATAACGCGCTGATTGGAATAAACGTGATATCTGGGACTGTGAGCTTTGCGATGAAATCCTCTATCTCGTTTTTGATGGTGTCGTAGACCTCTTGTTTGTAGCCTACGAGGTCCATCTTGTTAATGCAGACGACAAAATGTGGGATCTGGAGGAGTGAGGCGATGAATATATGACGGTGGGTTTGTTCAGTAACCCCATTGCGTGCGTCTACAAGGATTAATGCGAGATTCGCGGTTGATGCCCCTGTGACCATATTACGTGTGTACTGGATGTGTCCTGGGGTATCTGCAATGATGAATTTTCTGATCGGGGTTGCAAAGTATCGATAGGCGACGTCGATGGTGATCCCTTGTTCTCGCTCTGCCCGGAGACCGTCGGTGAGCAGTGCGAGGTTGAGCTCTTCGCCGCGTTGTTGACTTAGCCGTTCCAGGTTGTCGAGCTGGTCTTGAAAGAGGGTTTTACTGTCGTAGAGGAGTCGGCCGATCAGGGTGCTTTTCCCGTCATCGACGCTTCCTGCGGTGGTGAAACGAAGTAAATCCATGTCAAGATAGCTTTTTTGGTCCATGTTAGAAGTATCCCTCCTTTTTCCGGTCTTCGAGCGCGTTTTCTGATCGTCGGTCATCCGCTCTGGCGCCTCGTTCTGAGATACGGTATGTAGTGACCTCTTGGACGATCTCTTCGAGCGTTCGAGCAGTGGATTGTGTTGCTCCGGTACAAGTCATGTCTCCAACGGTGCGGAATCGTATGGTCATGGATTGTACTATTTTCTTTTCAGTGTCATCAAGATGGAGGTAGTCAGAGTACGCGTAGATCACGCCGTCTCGGATGACACACTCCCGTGTGTGTGAGAAGTAAATCGAGGGGATTTGAATTTGTTCTTTGAGGATGTATTGCCAGATGTCGAGTTCTGTCCAGTTGCTTAATGGAAAGACTCGGAAATGTTCTCCATGGTGTTTACGTCCATTGTAGAGATCCCAGAGCTCTGGACGCTGGTTTTTTGGGTCCCATTGCCCGAAGTCGTTTCGATGGGAAAAAAATCGTTCTTTCGCGCGAGATTTTTCTTCGTCTCTTCGGCCGCCTCCAATCGCTGCATCGAATTTATGTTCATGGATGGCGTCGAGGAGTGTGATCGACTGAAGATAATTTCGACTTGCGTACTTCCCTGTTTCTTCTTTCACGCGTCCGGTGTCAATGGATTGTTGAACGGAGCTAACAAGTAATCGGATATCAAGATATTTTGCAAACGTATCTCGAAAAAGAAGCACTTCAGGAAAATTATGTCCGGTATCGATATGCAGAAAAGGATAGGGGATTTTCGCGGGGGTGAACGCTTTTCGAGAGAGATGCCCGAGCACAATTGAATCTTTTCCACCGGAGAAGAGTAACACCGGTCGTTCGAATTGTGCGGCGACTTCACGGATAACATAGATTGATTCTGCTTCGAGTTTCTGCAGGTGATTGAGGCTATATCGTTTCATGAGAGGGGTATCTTTATACGGCAAACATTCAAAAACTTTGTTAAAATAGAAAACGCCCAAAAATCATATTAATATCGTAGCTGCTCATCAAGCAGATGTATGTCTACGAGTGCTAATGTTCTCAAGAGGGATTCTCTTGTATTTTCACCAGAGAGGATCCAGCGGTTTCAAAAAAAAGTTTTGTCTTTTTATACAAAATATGAACGGGATTTGCCCTGGAGGAAAACGACTGATCCGTATAAGATTCTTCTTTCTGAGTTGATGTTACAGCAGACGCAGGTCAATCGGGTTATTCCGTATTATGAAGAGTGGGTTGCTCGGTGGCCGACTATTGGCACTCTTGCATCTGCGTCGCGTGCTGAGGTGCTATCGGCGTGGATGGGACTTGGGTATAACACCCGGGCGGTGAATCTGCATAGAGCCGTGCAGAAAATTGTGACCGAGTTTAACGGGGATGTGATAAAGGCAATGAAACAGTATAAAGAAATCCCTGGTGTTGGGCGATATACCTCTCAGGCAGTGCAGATTTTTTCAATGAATGTTGATCTTGTGACGGTTGATACGAATATCCGGCGGATATTCATTTCAGAATTTCATCTTTCTAAAGATATTTCTGATAGGGATCTTTGGGAGTGGGCCGAGCGGTGCCTCCCCATGGGGAAGAGTCGAGAGTGGCATAACGCTCTAATGGATTATGGCGCATTACGTCAGACTGTAACGAAAACAGGGATACGCTCAAAATCTCAGCAATCAAAATTCGAAGGATCTGATCGACAAATACGTGCTGCTATTTTACGTATCCTCCTTCACGATCCGGCTTCGTTCGAGACCATTCACCGTGCACTCTGTGTTGAGCAGATGAGGCTCAGAAAAATTTTGGGTAAAATGGTTGACGAGGGACTCCTGGTTATGCACAACAAGTGGTATCAGGTGAAAGCATAAGCACGCGGTATGAACTATTTATGCTACCTTCAGTATTAACGAAGTAAGATCACTGCGTAACTGATCAATGTCTTGAAAGAGAATCCCGTGGATGCCGACGTGTTCAGCCCCACGAATGAAATCACTCCGGTCATCTACAAATACCGTTTCATGGGGCTCTACTTGTAATTTTGCGAGAAGAATGTGATAGATTTCTTTCTCCGGTTTCCGCGTTCCTTCAGCGCACGAAAAAATAGTCACATCGAACATGTCGTACCGCTGTTTTTCGAAAAACCGCATCGCAGGATATTCTGTATTTGAGAGGAATCCTGTCATGTAGCCGTTCTGTTTGAGCAGTGAGACAAACTGAAATACCTCCTTTTTTTCTTTGTAGACGTTTTTGAACGCTGATTCCCATAACGAGGAGGTTGCTGGGGTATGGGTTTTCAACTCAAATGATATATTTTTCCAGAGAGATTGTTCAGAGAGTAGTCCTTTCTGAAAAGATTCTTCGTACTTCCTGTATACTGTGTTCAACGTGCTCTCAGAAATATGCAGCTGTTTCGCACAATACTTCAGGAGACCTTGCGTAGGGTTTTCGATGAGGACTCCGCCCCAGTCGAATACTATTGCTCGGATCATGGTGAGGAGGATTTTTTCTTAGCTCAAAAATGTTCCGTCATTTGAATGGGTCTGCTGTACTCGCAGGGTTACAGACTATACTAAAAGTCGAACCATTGCGACTCACTTAGATCTTGATGAAGATAGTGGATTACAATCTCATTGTTAAAAAAATTATTATGGTTCAGTTGAAGGGATGAGATGTATTTCTTAGTGTATGGAAAGCCATAGATGGATCTCTCGGTAGGCGTTTTCGATTTTCTGCGCTGCAATCTGTGCGTAATCTTCCTGATGGTTGTAGGTCTGAGTTGGTGTCGTTAATAAGATGAAGCTGAGTTTGAAGTCACCTTTTTTTGTGATTGCAACGGTATAGTTTTGTTGCCATTGTACAGTCCACGGTTGGTCGGTGGCCACGGGTGTGGAGTTTAGAGTCACTGGAATGCTGTCCATGAACCACATGTGATGGTATATGGTCTGATTGGTTTTCGTTGTCGTGTTGTATTCTGTGGTTTGATTGATGAGCCATATTTCGATGGTGTAGTTCATGGTGGTGTACTCGTGGTTCGCAAGACCAATGATTACGGTTGCATTTTCCCCGGCGGTAAGATTCCGTGGGTAGTCTGTTGCTTTTCCTGAGGGTCCTAAGAGGTAAAATTCGGTGAATTTTTCCCCGGTTTTTGGGGTGATGATGACGTAGAGAAGCGCGGCGAGTGCGATCACGATTGCGATTGCTAAGATAATGGTGAGCGTGGTATCGAGTTTATTTGTTGTTTTTGGGGGGGAGATCTGAAAGGATATGATGAATCGCTCGTCTGCAGGAGTCTGTATCCATCGATAGATGGCAAGGAAGCCGACACCGATGATAAAGAAAAAAAGTGAGAGAAGAATCGGTTCGAGTCGTATCCCCCAGGGTGTATAATTCAACAATAGTCCTAAGAGTGGTACAATCGCGATGGAGAGGCCAAAGCTCAGCGCGATTCGTTCTATCACGTCGATTCCTCGGTCTGTTTTTTTTGAGGGGAACAAGGCGAAGATTAGGATGTACCCGGGGATGAACAAGATGAATGGTAATCCCAGGAGTGTTCGAATTGTTGTATCCATCGACAGCAACGTGATTGGAAGTAACGCGGTACTCCAGAGTATACAAAGCAGAATATCAAGGGGGTATTTCGATGACGATATCTTCATGCTGTCCGGCTAAATTCCGAGAATGGTTATAATCTTTTTTCCTACGATAATGATGAAGATGATGAGAAAGATATAGATGAAGCTGTTCATCCGGTCTTTGAGATTGCCTGGAGCAAAGACGTCCGTGAGTTCTCGAGTGATGAGGACCCCGATGAAGATAAGAACGAAGAAGATCTCGAGGTTTTCGTCCCCGGTTAGAAACAGCATTGCAATGATCCATACGGTGAATACGACGGTTATTTTCTCTGACATCAGCACGGTTTATTCCCCTATTTTCAGATGGAATGTGACTTTTTTTCCGTTGTGTGTCGTGTTTTGAATGAGGAGTTGTTGTTTTGCTGCTCGGGTGACCGCGGTGAGTGCTGCGCTGCAGGTGGGGCAGGGATATTGACGGCAGAGTGAGGTGTCATTGGGACAGATATATGTTTTTTCGAGTTCTAACTTCCAGGTTTCATCTTTTTTTTTCAGGGTGATTGATTTGAGAAGGTTGAAGCCGACAAAGGTTTGCAGTTTTTCTTCTGCGGTCTCTAACTCCGTGTGAGTAAAATCTGCATCTGGTTCAATTTCTTGGAGGAGTTTGAGTCCTGAGGGAGGTAAAGAGATGCCGAGGCTTTTTCCGTCTATTCCTGTGGAGAACACGAAGGTATCGTCCACCTCCGGTATTTTTCTGTTCGTGTTGTTTAAGGGGATGAAGATCCGCTCTTCGGTGAGAAGCGGAGATGTTGGAAGAAATGTCGCGTTTCCCGTCAGGTTGAGTTCCCGTGTAAGTGTTTGTATAACGTCAATGGTTCCTTCGATTTGTGCGTCACTGATTTTTTTGGGGATACTTCTCTCGGTAATTAAAAAGATCATGAACAGGCCGATCAAGATGGAGGTGAACCCGATTTTTATCGAGAGTGATGTTGCATACAAAAGGGACACGATGCCAAGGATGATAAGTGTTCCTCCTATGATTTTTGCTCGGATATGAGGTTGTTGGAATTGAAAATATTTGTTCAACGATTGCCGTCCTCCATCAGGTAGCAAAGGTATTGACCAAAAGGATTTAAATCATTTCCTTGTTTTCGGAGATGATGCGACGGGGGTTGTTTTGTTTCCTGGTTCTGTTCATTCTTTTTACGGTCTCGATTCCTGTGCACGGTATTCCCCCGCATGTAAATTTCGAGGAAACATCACCGGATCTTCTGTCTATCATTGCGTTTCTTTCTGATGTGAAATCGCTCTGTGAAGAATCCTTACAATTGTCGTTTGATGCTCGCGGTAATCTGACTTTTAATAAAACGATTGTTCTGTCGTTTTCGAACACAACGCTTACCCAGTCTCTTCGCACATCACAAGAGCTAGGGGAGAATATCTCGTATTCCTCTGGGTATCTTGAGACGTTACGGAATAACGCGGAGAGTTACTCGTATTTGAAGGATATTTTAGGTCCGTTAAAGGCACTAGGGTTGAATGTGACGTCGTTTGTAGAGGTTCATCGGAGCATTCTTGAAAACCTGACAACCAGTGTTACATTCATTAACAAGGGTGGGAATGCAACCGAGGCGATTGTTGCATTATCGAATATACGATCTGCGGTCACCGAGGGGCGGACAAATCTGCAGAATATCGAGCGATACACCGATGAGATTCGTAGTAATTACTCTGTCGATACACTTCAACGCCTTGTTCCCTCGTTGTATCAGATATTGGAGACCTATGATCAGTATGCAACGTCGCTGCTTGAGTTGTATAGTGGGGTGACGCCCCATCTTGTGCTCTATGTCAATGAAACCGTGGTTTCTCTGGGTGAGACCGTTCACGTGTACGGGTATTTTATCGCACAGCAACACTTTGTTTCAAACCAGACGATAGCCGTCCAGGAGGGGAATCATACTCAGAACACCACATGGACTAATGGAAAAGGCAGATACGCTGTTGCAATTCCGATTTCGCTTGTTCATCCGCTCGGTAAGTCTCCGATTATCGCGTCAACGATGTATAACCACACGATGTATCGCTCCTCTGCGGTGTTCGTGACTATTCAGATGATTCCTACGAATCTGACTTTTTTCACGAATGCAACCCATGTGTATGTAAATGAGTCATTCCGTATTTTCGGGAGGCTTTGTGATGAGAGAAACCGGGGGATTCATGCGACAGTTATCTCTCATATTGCAAGGTATAACAACTCCGTTGAAACTGATGAGACCGGGAATTTCACTGCTGTCTTCAATGAGACATTACCGTTTGGTGTGTACCCCATGTTTGTGTCATTTCGTTCTGAAAATATCTATGCACCGTGTGAGTCCCGTCGCATCGCCATCCATGTTGATACCCCGACTTTTCTTACGCTCTTCCCTTCAACCGCAAGGATATCGGTGGGAGACATCGTTCTGTGTACTGGTCAGCTCAAGAGTCTGATTGATGGGTCCCCGGTGCCGCAGAAAACAATCGAGGTACTGTTAAACAAAAAACAGGTTGGTTCTGGTACAACGAACATTACCGGTTGGTACTCGGTCGCTGTTCCAACACGAGGTCTTCATGAGGGTGTTTCTCTGGTCTCTGCGCGGTTTACCGCAGACGAGCAGCGGTGGAGAAATGCAACCTCTAATGAGGTTGAACTCACAATTGTGATGGGGTTTCCTTTTTGGAATACGCTCATCATCGTAGGGGTAACCGTTGCTACCGCTTTCGTTATTTTTTTCTTTCGAAAAAGAATACTGATGCTTGGAAAGAAAGAACCGCTTCGAGCTCTCGCAGTACCTCCTGGAATGCCTCTTTCTCATCTGCCCTCGGAGTCTCTTCATGTAGAGAAACGTGAATTACTCAAGGATATTTCGAGTAAAAAGGAGGGTGATATACGAGAGGCGATTATCTCACGGTATCATTTGTTGATTCGATTTTTATCTCGTGCTGGGTTGGTTTTTTCTCCGAGCTCCACTCACCTTGATATTAAAAACACGTTGATTCTAAAGGGTCTTTCGAAGAACGCAACAGAAGTCATCACCGAACTCTTTGAGCTTGCACAGTATTCACCGTATCCGCTCGGGAAAAAAGAAGCAGCGAGTTTTAATACGAACATTCACGTGCTGGTGAAGACCCTGGGAGGCGACTCATGGATCCCGTAGTGAAACGTCTCTATCAGTTCCTCATCATCGGGGGGATTGGGGCGATACTGCTGATTCTGACGCTTGCGACTCCTGTGCTTCTGAATACCGTGGATTTCAGCATCTACAACGCCGGGTGGAATGGCGGGAGTGATATCGCGATAAAGACGTATCAAGCTGGAAAGTTTCAGCCAACGTTTTATGTGGATGAAAATGAGCTGACCATTAGTCAGCGTTCCTTTGCAGACTACACTCTTAATCCAGTGAATTCAACGATTCTTATTATTGGTCCTCGAACCGGTTTTTCTTCTCGAGAAAGTGCGTATCTCAGCGATTTTCTCACCCGGGGTGGGATGGTGTTACTTTCGGATGATTTTGGGAGTGGAAACGATCTGTTGAAACAGATTCGTTCTCCGGTGCGTTTCTCTGGGCAGCTGCTCTTGGATTTGTCGTTTGAGAAAAGCGCGTATTTTGCGACCATGTTTGAATTTAGTAATCGTTCTCATCCTGTGGTCGCGAATGTGTCTCATATCCTTGGGAACTATCCGAGTTCTCTTGTTCTGGGAAAGAATGTGACGAACGTGACCGTGCTTGTGGTTTCTACGGAGATGAGTTGGCTTGATACGAATTTGAATGGAAAACGGGATCCCAGTGAGGTGAAAGGCCCGTTTCCGATCCTTGCGATCGAACGATATGGAGCGGGGACGCTTGTATTGTTCTCTGATCCTTCGTTGTTTATTAATTCGATGAAAACGCAGTTGAATAATAGTGTGTTTCGGGATGATCTACTTCAGTATCTGTTTAAGGGACGGGATACCGTGATTATTGATGAGAGCCATCGGAATGTCTCAGCGCTCTTTCAAGTCGCGTATTTCTTTCCGTCCCAGATTGGAGATGAGGTAGAAGGCGGTATAGTTTTATTAGTCATTGGTGCATTCCTAGTTGGATTTACCTCTCTTCCTCAGTATATACTCAAAAGAATTCGGAAGGTTCTTTCTCGGGAAAAAGAGATGCCGGAAACAGTTGCAGGTGCCACCATGATCGATGAGATCATGCAGCGGCATCCTTCATGGAGTCGGAAGAAACTTGAGGAGATGGTGCAGAGGAGGGAAAAACCATGATGACGAAAATACATACAAACGGGGTTGATTTTGTAACAGTGAAAAAAACCTGTGACGCTATACGAAAGGAGGTAGGGAACGTTGTTGTTGGCTATCAAGAGGTTGTCGATGATTTCTTGGTGTGTCTAATTACGCAAGGTCATATGTTTATGTTAGGCGTCCCGGGTATTGCGAAGACGACATTAGCGAAAACGTTTTCTCTGGTGACAGGTTTTTCTTGGAGTCGGATTCAGTTTACGCAGGATTTGTTACCATCGGATATCATCGGGCATTATTATTTTGATCAGCGTGAGAACACGTTTGTGTTGCGGAAAGGACCGATCTTCAATGATATCATTTTAGCGGATGAAATCAACAGGGCTCCTCCGAAGACGCAGTCAGCATTAATTGAGGCGATGCAGGAGCGGCAGGTGACGATTGAGGGAACGACCTTACCACTACCGCATCCGTTTCTGGTGATTGCGACAAAGAACCCTATTGAGACCGAAGGAGTGTATCCGTTGCCTGAGGCGCAGTTGGATCGGTTCTTGTATAAGGTGAACATGGATTATCTCCCGCGCGATCATGAACTGATGATGTTGAAGCGAAAAAATGAGAATACTCAGGGTACGGTAACTCCTGTAGGCGTCGCGGCGGTGAACGCGTTAATTGGTTTGCATCACCAGGTCTACGTTGATGAGAGCATCATGCGGTATATTCTGAATATTTTAACGGAAACCAGGAAGAATGCTCATCTTGTTCTTGGGGGGAGCCCTCGAGCAGGGGAGCATCTGTTGTACGCAGCGAAGGCGTACGCGTTGATCCATGGGAAGAACTACGTGATCCCTGATGATGTGAAGGTGGTTGCTCCAAAGGTGCTTGCTCATCGGGTGATCTTGTCCGCGGAATCGGAGTTAGAGGGTCTTTCTTCTGATAAGGTGATCGATGATATTCTTCAGATGGTTGAGGTGCCTGAGATGGTTCAATCAACGGTTCTCTCAAAATAAGATGCTGGTTCAAAAAAACATATCAATACTCACTCCTTATCACTCGTTTTACTGAGAAATAAGCTCTGGTCGGCTGCAGGGTTTCGATGAGGCGGTTTTTCAACACCCTCTATAATGTGAAGGGTATGCACGTGATGAGGGCAAGGGCACAGAAGAGAAGAATCTGGCCTTCTGTCGATGCGGAGGAGAAGAGATGCTCGTCTTGGAAGAGAATTGCGGCAGCATAGAAGAGACCTATGATTAGGATCAATAAGAAGATCGCGAGGATCAAGGGTTTTTTCTTTTCTGTGGGAAACAGTAATAGCTCTTTATTGTCTAGTTGTAAGATCTGACTGATGAGAAGAATGGTTGGAAGAAGGAGGAAGACACTCTCAAGAAATACACTGAGGAAATCGTCCATTGTTCGCAGTGCGAGTTGTGGGATGGCGAGGAGAGCGAACACCCCGATGCCAACCAGTCCGAGTTTTGTATTTTTCACGTGAATGGAGATCGAGATGAGAAGAAGCGGGAGGAGCACACAGAGCGCCGGCAGCACCTGCAGTGGGATTTGAAGGAGCAGAACGACGGCGAGGATGATCGGGAGAAGGTGTTGGTGTATTTTGAGTGTGTTCATGGTTCTTTCCTCCGTATCTCTTCGATGATTTTTCCTCCTTCTGTTGAGGGGGTGATTTTCACGATTTCGATGTTTTTCTTCTTGAGTTTGAGGAGGATTTTTTCTCGTGCTTCCTGGAGGGTGTATACTCGTTCGAGTTCTTCTGGTGTCAGGTGTGTGGTGTCAAGATCGTAGGTGGGGGAGAAGAACGTGAGGAGCCAGATCGGGTATTTTTTTGCGTGGGCGAGACGAATAGACATGTAGAGTGATTGGAGGTTTGTCTCCATGTCGGTGATGATGATGAGGTGTTTGCTTTTGGAGTCTCTGAAGAGGAAGCGAATCGCTTCGTAGATGCCACTTGCGTGAGTACTGTGTGCGAGGGTGCGTTTTCCTCGTGCGAGGAAGGGATACACGGTTGAGAGGAATCGCTGGTTTTCTTTCAGGTCTTCTTTTTGTATTTCAGGAATGTCGATGGTGGTTGTTGGTGTGTATCCTCTGGTTGGTATGGTGGTAGGGATCGTTGCGAGTTCTTCGAAGATGGTCGTGTAACGAGAGGTGGGATCGATGGTGTTCAGTGTTTTGTACTCGTCGTAGGCGATCAGTCCGATGGTATGACGCAAGGATTGGAGGATTTTTGTTAGATGAATCGCAAGGACTGTCGCGTGTTCAAGCTTTGAGTTCTTCCCAGCGGTTCTTCGCATGCTTTTTGAGCAATCAAGGAGGAGGATGGTTTCGACGGTCTGCTTTTTTTGGTAGAGTTTCGTCATAAGTTTTTGTAGTCGTGAGGTTACCTTCCATTCGATGTCTCGGAGTTGATCACCAGGAATGTACTCTCGGATGCCTTCCATTTCATACGAGGTGTCAACCCCGGTCAGGGAGGGGAGGGTTATTTCGACATGTTCTCTGGTAGAAACACGTTTTGCTTTCTGTATTTCTTCAGGGTCGCTATGAACCAGGAGATCGGTTCTGTGCGACTGTGTTGTGTGTACTGTGTAGAGGTTCCATCGGTCAGTGAGTTCGACTTCGCATCCTTCAAATTGATGGGTGCCTCTGCTCGTAAATACTATCTGATAGTCTAAGACGATTGTTTCTCCAGGTTGTACCAGCTTCCGTTGTGTCGGTTCTCCTTGTAAGAGCAGTGCTGCCTCGGGGAGCATGTCTCGTGCCTGGATGGTAAGTGATCCGCCCAGGTTCTGTATAGTGGTTTTTACGTGGACAGGGTGGTTCACAAATCTCAGCTGTTCGATGATCGTTCTGTGTATTGCGATTTCGCCGATGCTCTGCTTAAAGCTCTGTTTTGTGTACACGAGAAAAAGAAGAAGGAGTGTTCCAAGGAGTGCTGGGAGAAGGTTAATGAAGAGATACCCGACTATAAAGAGGAGGACTGAGAGGAACAACACTGTTTTTGCGGAGACGGTGAATCGTGATTGAATCATGGTGGTAGGGCAGTGATAGAGGTTGATTGTTTTTGAAGATTGTGCTGTTGTTGAAAGAGACGAAGTCAGAAATAACGGAGTATTGTGAAAGAGATGCCTTGTGTAATAATTCTTTTAAAGATAAAGTCCCATGTATTTTTCAGGGAGAAAAAGATGCACAGAGCGAGTCAAAAGAAGGAACTGTGGAAGAGGTAGAAAGAGGTGAGCATCAACGAGAAACAATACGATGAACTCCCCCCAACATTTATATGCTCGTTCTCATCTAATATATAAATGCGAATAACGAAAAGGGATTTGGGGATACTTATATGAAGATATGGCGATACATCATGGTATTGTTTCTTATTAGTGTTTTATTCATGGGGAGAGTGCTCCCAGTGATTGCGCATCCTCAGATACAACAATCAAACGATAGACATCACACCTATCAAAATATAGCGTTAACAAATGAGACGCAATTTCTTGAGCCACCGAATCTCGATATCGGCGATCTAGTATTTTTTGATAGTACGTCTCCCCCTGGACGATGGAATGTCACCGGATTTGATCACGTTGCGATGTACATCGGTGACAACAGATATCTTGGATCCATGAGGAATACAGAAAAACAAGTCGCAGAAATCAATATCACGAATTTCACCTATTTTCATAGTGTATTACACTTAACGAACCCGACGTCTGCCCGGGTGGCTTCTGCAACACCCGAACAAATACAAGGTGCGATTAAGTGGGGCCTATCAAGAATCGGCGATCCATATCAGCTATGGGATCCTCAAAAAATAGCGAACCCAAATTCTCGATATTTCACTGCTCAGAAATGGTATTGTTCTGAGTTCATATGGGCAGCATTTTACAACAACGGAATTGATGTTGATCGAAATGGATGGGACCGCGATTTCCCTTGGTTTTTCCCAATCTGGTCCGCAGTCAGTTGTGATGATATCTATTATGATAATGACGTCGTTCATTTTTCATGATGATGAGTCGACAGTATTCTCGGTGAGAAAAGGTACGATACCCTGGAATGGTACGACAAAATCATCAAACACGGTTTCATACCTGAGATAAAAGCACGGAAGAACGTCTTATGAAAATCTCGTGGCTTTCCAAATAGACGACAAGAGGTAATTGTCCAACTGGAGAATTATGATGGTTGAGACTGTTCTACCCTTTTTCATCTACCTTTCCGCCCAGACTGGACTCCCCATTTCTGATTATTACTGAATAGAACTACTTATGTTTTGTGCGAATCAATAACAACCTTATAATTAAAATTCTATCCGTTCTCTTTTTGCCTCATTCTGAACCGGAGAATGATTCCAACCGCTAGCTTCTTCGTAAGAAAGGGTTTCTTTCATATAGCTGCTCCTCAGATCTTCGGAGTTATGATATTAATCGTATTTTTTTTTGGTCATGAATCGGATATTTCCAGGTTGATTAATAATGCGGCGTGCGACCAAAAGATGTTGTTTAATTGGTGAAAAAAAGAGATGCGTCTTTTCATCTATGGGTCTTTGACTTTGTTTCAGGCCATGCAGTATTCCCAGATGCACGTACAGATCGTTCCATGAAGAAACTTATCTTAGGCCTGAAGAAAAAAATCAGTATTGGCAACAAAGAAATATTGATTGAGGAGTTTATTGATGAATTTCGCCAGTTCTTAGCATTTTTTACAGAACCGGTTAATCAGTCATATATCAGATTAAAAGTTTGGGATCTTTTTGATATCATTGATATCTTACGAAATAAAATAAATGATTAAATTTATCTGCTCATATATATTTGAATGTCCTCCAGTATGTAACCTGCAGAGCGTGTAAGCATTTAGAAGAAACAAAATTTTTATTATTTTTTCTACTTTCTGTTTCTATAAATATAAACTGATACTGCCCCTATTATTAATAGCAGTACAACTGTTGACACAACTATTAACGGTGATATTGGGAGAGAAAAAAACTTGAACTCCTCTGAGACGCCTTTTTTAATTTCAACGGTTTTTGCATCTAAGCTATAGATATTACCGTTCGCGCTAAAAAATACTGAACCATTGTTGGCTACACTGTTACTGACAACAGGCGTCGTAATATAATTGTAAATATCATCGTTAATTGTGAGGTTTGGTGCAAAATACCATGCAGGTTCTCCATTAGTTTTATTCACTGCATAAAACCTACCATCATCACAACCAAAGAACACATATTCCCCATACACCAATGGTGCTGAATGAATAGCAGCTTTGCCAGCAAAAGACCATAACATTTTACCATCCTTTGCATCAAATGCATATAGATGATTATCTAGGGAACCGGTATACACGATATTGTCAGAGTAGGTTGGTGTGTTAAGAATACCCCATCCTGTATTATTTTTCCATATCAATTTACCGTCCTCAGCGGTCAGAGCATAAATAGTAGTATCAGTGGAGCCACAAAACACAGTGTTATCAACAACACGTGGAGGAGACACGATCTTTCCATCAGTGGTAAATGTCCATTTTATGCTGCCATCAGCGGCATCTATAGCATAGCATTGATTATTAGCAGCGACAACAACCCTGTTTCTGATAATATCTTCAGATGGATATACGTTCTGCTGAAGGTTTATATACCATATGTTTTTTCCGTTAGTTCGATTGATCGCATATAAGTCACCGTTACGAGAACCAAGTATTATTTTATTATCGAGGAAAACTGGTTGAGATGAAATAAATCGAGCTTCATCGTTTTTCCAAACAATTTTTCCTGTATTTTTATCCATTGCACAGGACTGATTTTCCCAGCCGACAACAACCAAATCGTTATCCGCATTTATCCAAGTTATACCACCATAATCATTTACGTTCTTCACCCATAGTTTTTCACCATTCGATGCATTTAAGGCATAGACGTTGCCATCGAGACCAGCAGCAAACACGATATTGTTCGTGTAAACAAGGTTTGCATAATACGAGTTACGCCCTTCGAAATCATTAGCAAAATCATACTTCCATTTGACATCATTGTTTTCAGGTACAGTATCAATGTTATTGACAGGTGAATTAAAGTTATGACCAGCAGGTAATCCAGAGATCAATGTCCATCCAGCAGGAGGAACATTTCTGGCACCTTTCAATTTATTTTCTACCTTTGAAACATCCCATATCATTCCTCGTGCGTTCCCCCAAAATGTCCATAGACTGTCTGTCTTCATCAGCTGTGTATCTGTTGCTTTGATATCCATGGTTGAATTATCAGTTATGGGAAATGCAGACATTATTTTATCTTTTAAAACCTCTATATCAATGTCACCGTAGTACTTATTTCCTAGTTCTCTTAATTTTGCGTCACGAGACGCATCATAATAGTTAAACGTAAAGAAACCGTAGGCGCTTTTGACTCGGAGTATTTTAAGAACTAGGCCCTCTAAATTTTTAGCTAAACCATTAAATTCTGATCGTACTCCTCTACTCATTGCATTATTTGCAGCCCAATAAAACCCATTAAAAGTGCGCCATATCTGATGATGATATAACGCTAAATCAAAACGAGCAATCTCCCCTGTTTTAGTATCGCCAAGAAGGTATGCTCCTGTCCACAGGCCGTCATTTCCCTCCATTAGATAATCAATCGCTTGGTCAAGAGTCGTACTGTACTGAATAGCTCTCCTTGTTCGGATTGCCATTGAATACCCTGTATTTTTCCAAAAACCTTGATAACATGTTGTTTCAACGATAACGATTCCTTTTTCATTTTGATAATAATTTTCATCACTCCAGATGAACCCTGGGGCTGATGCCATTATTAATCTAGTCCCATTTTCAGGTACAATATCTATTATTACATTCCAGCGTTGTCCAACATAATAAGGAATCCACCAGCCACCAACTCTTACATCTTGAGCCGCAACAATTTGACCGTCTGTGGTAGCATTTCCTGTAGCAATAAAAGCATTACAATGATATGGCTCAATGATGTTACTATTAAAATTATTTATATAATTTTTTTCATCTTGTGATAAAGCTGTCGGTCGGAGGATTTCCCCGATATGTAACAAGTCCTGGATAGGATGGAACCCTTTTTTGCGGTTTTCCAGGCGGGTCATGTATTCATACATTTGGTTAATAGCCAGAATATCAATATAGTCAACATCTCGGTTGAATACCTTACCATCCCTTGATTTTACTCCATCAGCTATCCCCTTGATTTCTTCCTGATATTCTTCAGGGGTTCTATCCCAATAAATCTTTTTAATTGCAGATCTGCATGATTCCCACCAGTCATTAGACATTTTTTGATATTCGGATGAATTAATATCAACAGGTTTCTTTGAATTCTTCGGACTATCATGAATAATATTACTCCAACGGTTAATATGGTCCACGATTTCATTAGCAAGAAGGTAACCGTGCTGGTATCCTCGATCATATGGTTTTCCTTCTATATGAAGATAGATCCATCCCTGTATATTATAGCGATAACCATTTTCATATTTTTCAGGAGTAGTAATGCGTGTTATTTCAGTACCTTCTACGGGACCACCAATATAAGATACCGTTGATAGTGTTAGTATAAGGACAAAAAATACACTAATTATTTTTTTCATGTAACTATCATTAAAAATATATCTAACTCTATCATATAAATATATCTTTTTTCTAATTCTCCTCCTGTCTGAAAAGATATGAGTTTACGATAATACATCTATTATGTTGACCTCTCAACATTACTATAACCCCTGTGGTTACTTCTTAAAAACCTATACATCTACCATTTACTACAATCTCTCTGATTAGAATATCTTCGGAATCAACCGTGCCGGTGTTCTCTTCCTATACTCCTTGTACTGTTCCCCATATTTTTCTTCTAGCTCTTTTTCCTCTAAATAGATAATAGGAATATACACGAGAGTGTACAGCAGGAAAAAAAAGAAAGCAAACTCGGCGTTGAATGCCAAAGTAAACCCGATCTGCCAGAGAGTGACACCTACGTAGATCGGATGTCGAATCAGTCCGTAAATTCCTGTGGTGATCAGAGTTTCTTCTTTTCTCAATCCGGGGAATGGCCCGCCAGGTAAGAACCCTATTTTCATTCGTGCACGAATCTCAATATAGACTGCGAGGAATATGAGGATCAATCCGATGGGAAGTGAAATAACCTGCGGGATCGGAAGGTGTGGTTGTATCAAGAGAGCAAGGAAGACAGGTGCAAAGAAAATAGCCAAACTAACGAGGTAGTTAAGGATACTTCGTGGTTTGCCTGATCCAGCGGAGAGCGTGTTCTTCAAGTTAGGACGTGCATACAACAGAATGAACCACACAAATGAGATCCCATAAATACAGATAATCACCCAGAAAAACAAGGTATCAATCATTTTGCTGATCATTGTTTCACATTGGCTCTCAGTTATGCCCTTTTGTGATAACCATTGGGCGTTTTATATATCTTCGTAACACGAGAAATTTATTAAAGAAAATTCTAATGTCTTAAAAGATGAAGAATATCAATGGTATAAGCCAGGTTCAAGAGGTTATTTTCACGAAAGGTGGCGCAAAAAATAAGTATGACACGACGAGTAAAAGCTACCATTTAATCATGGGTGTGTTTGAAATCAAACCAAACACTGAGGCGTTAAAGATGGCCGATATTCGTCCTGGGGAGGAAGTATTAGACGTTGCTTTTGGCACAGGATGGGTCCTCGAAAAACTTGTTCTATTAGTGGACAAGGCCACCTATGTTCACGGTATTGACTTCTCCTTGGGGATGCACCAAGAAACCCAGAAACGATTACGCAACACTCACTTTTGGGATCGAGTGATGTTGATCCAGGGGAATGTACTGTGCATGCCGTATAAATCACAATCATTTGATGTTCTTTTTGCCAGTTTCATCATAGACATTCAATCATGTCGAGATATTCAGCATTTCCTCTCTGAATGTAAACGTGTGTTACGTCCTCATGGTCGACTGGTTCTTGTTGCTATGACAAAAGAAGGAGAAGGAATACAAAAATTCGCTCGTTGTTTCTACGATTGGTTTTATCCGTTCTGGCCGACGATTTTCGGCTATCGCGCCTCGAGTCGTCCGATCTATGTAAAACAGGAGGTTGCCAGAGCAGGTTTTTCTGTTATAAAAGAGAAATTTACCTATATTACATTTTTTCATATCCCAATCCATATTATTCTCTGCACGCCAATGGAGAAAGAAATATCAGGGGATTAGAACCTGTTTTAAACCATATATATCAGTGATCCTTTTATTTTCGTACTGTTCAGATAGAAAATTGAACACAGTATACAAAGAATAAAAAAATAATCCTCATTCCAATTACAGTTGGCCCTGGAACATTATACCACCCATCCCGGCCCAATCTGACAAAAAATATCAAAACGATCATCAAAGACAAACTCATGTTTTGAGCTAAAACTTAAAAGAAAAAAAGAAGAAGAGAAGTATTCGTATCCCAAGATTCTTCATAAGATGATTTTCTAGTACAGTATCTTTATAGATAGATTTTTTTTCCAATGCTCGTAGTGTAGAATGAAACGAATATTCTTTATATTAGCATCTAGTTTATTTTGCGGATTTTTTTTTATCACGGCTGCGTTGACATTCTAACCTTAAAATTATAAATTATATCCGCCAACTCTTAAACTAGGATCACCAAATAGTATCCATTCTTCAATAGTAAGATAATCAGCGACTTGATGAAATTGCATCGCGTCATCATCATTTAAATAGTCGGTCTGAGCCTGGCCTAACATTATTCCAGCATTGTTTTTTCCAGAGGAATAAGTCTGGAAAAGGTGTAGAGTAATGTAACCTGTGAGGCGGTCTAAACACAACGAGCCTATAGTTGACACGGCAAGGGTTGTAGTTGCGAATGTAGCAATTGCTCCTCCTCCTTCTTTTTTAATAAACTCCCAAGCAATAGGAGTTGGAACACCTGTTTCCTTACTAAAATCTCCATTAGAACAAGAACAAAAAACAATGATAGGCAATTTATTATTGTTACTCAGATTGATAATATCTGAAGATTTATAAATAAAGTTAATAAACATCAATGAAGGAGGATGAGTCACCCATGTAGTGGGACTACCATGACCTGAAAATAATACAAAACCTGCACCATCATTTATGGCATTGTTAATGTTATTAGGTAATGGCGAATATTTTGATGGAAATATAGATTTAGCGTAGAGTTTTATCGGATTGAAATCCTTCATAACAGATGCAATTTTATCACAGGTATATATTCCCTCTGAAGCGTGAAAACCAAGAATCCTTTCTATTAATAAATTATTAAATGAATCACCTCCACACAACACCAAATTTTTAAACCAGGATTGACCGTATGTTTCTTGTTCATAATGAATTATTTTGCTCACCACTATTTCAACTTCATTTGATGAATTACAAGGAATCCGTCCGATATAGACATCAGGATATAGATCCATGATATCAATCATTACTCCCTGACTATTAATTTCTCCAAATTTAGAATTATTATTTGAATCCCATGAGCAAAAACTACCATCTGATGTATATATATCCGCATAATACAGATCTGAGATAAATGTAGTTATTGATAGGCTACTAGCAGAACGTACAAGTCTTACCGGTAATTTATCACACCCACCGATTAAAAGAACATAAGAAATATTCCAATTTTCTACAGCATTTTTTAAGAAATATTTTATTTTTTCAGCATCATCTCTACCTTGAACAGAAAAATAGCTGCCGTTATATATTTCATCGAGAGTTATCATTTTAGTTGAAATACCCTGTTTATTTTTATGAGCAATAAGAGGTAAAATATTTTCAGAAAACTCAGAGGGAGAAATAATTAGAAGATTAAACGTATCCTTAGAATTTTTACCATTGAAAATTTTCTGAACTGGCTCTTTATATTTCACCTCTATTGAAAATTCTTTTACAAATGATATTTTATCAAGGTTTGGTGAATATCTTACAGGATA
>Ga0209777_10001826_pt1 | contig 29381 bp, 27 predicted proteins | sample FrelakmetHBP12HB_FD_187147 | JGI IMG/M metagenome (GOLD analysis project Ga0209777, IMG submission 187147) | Freshwater lake sediment microbial communities from the University of Notre Dame, USA, for methane emissions studies -HBP12 HB (SPAdes)... | ecosystem: Environmental > Aquatic >...
TTCCGATCTGATGCCCATCAGGATGTATCCCGCGTGAGCGATGCTGGAATAGGCGAGGAGCCGCTTGATATTGTCCTGCCCCAGCGCCATGAGATTGCCGACGGTCATTGTGGCGGCGCTTATCGCCGCGATGAGAAGCGGCCAGTTGAGGTGGGCCAGAGGGGTGTAGAAGGCGCCTTCCATTCCCGAGAAGCCGAGCAGCAGGAACCTCACCAGCGCGCCCATTCCCGCAGCCTTGGACCCGACCGCCAGGAACGCCGCAATGGGCGTCGGCGCCCCCTGATAAACGTCAGGCGCCCACTGGAAAAGCGGAAACGCCGCAACCTTGAATAGAAAACCTGCCAGCACAAGAAGAAGCGCTATGACAAAAGCCAGCGAAATCCCCTGGCCGCTCATCAGCCACGTCCGAATCCCAACGATATTCAGAGAACCTGTCAGCCCGTAGAGAAGCGATATGCCGTAGATCATCGAGCAGCTTGCCGCCGCCCCATAAATCACATATTTCAGGCCCGCCTCGGTGGAGTGGCGGCTCCTCGTGAGCCAGCCGGTGAGCAGATAACTCGTAAGGCTCAATAGCTCCATCGAGAGATACAACATAAGCATATTCGCGGCCTCCACCAGGAAAAACATCCCGATGGTCGCGCCGATAAGCAGAACGTAATATTCGCCCCGCCCCGCCGTCGGCTGATCGCTGATCTCGCGCGTCCATGCCGATATGAGTATCGTCGCCAGCGCTCCGAACCCGAGTATAAACTGAAAGTACGTCCCGAAAGCGTCCCGGACGATCATCCCCCCGAAGGCGGCGCTTTGCGGATAGCCAAACAGAAAACCCTCCGCCTGTCCGGCCGCTATTATCCCGATCACACAAAGAAAAATCACCCAATACTTAGCGCGCTGACGCAAAACAAGGTCCACCAGCAAGGCCACAACAAAAGTCACGGTCAACACAAGCTCTGGAAAAATCAGCGTCAGGTCATGGGGATCAAAATTATTCAAAACTCGCTCCGTCACATCCCCGTGGTCACTCCGAGGATCTGCTGCATATGATTCAACGTGGCGGTCATCCAGTTCAGCACCGGCATCGGGTAAACGCCGACAAATATCGTTATCAGGGCCAGAGGCGCCAGGGTGAACAACTCACGGTCATTGATCTCCTCGATGCCCTTGTACTTTTCGTTTAGAGGCCCGAGGAAGATGCGCTGGAAGGCCCAGAGGAAGTAAGCGGCGCCAAGCACCACACCGCTTATGCTGATGATCGTGGCAAGCCTGTATACAGGCCATGTTCCGATAAAGCACAGCGCCTCGCTCACGAAACCCGCGAGACCCGGCAGCCCGAGGCTCGCAAAAAACGCAAGGCTCACCATCCCGGCATAAATCGGCATAACGCTCGCAAGGCCGCCGAAACCGTTTACGTCCCTGTGATGCGCGCGGTCGTAAACCACGCCCACCAGAAGGAAGAGCATCCCGGTGATGATCCCATGGTTGAACATCTGCAACATCGCCCCGTGTAGCCCCTGGCTGGTCATCGCCGCCATGCCGATCAGGCAGTAGCCCATGTGAGCCACAGAGGAATACGCAACCAGCTTCTTCAAATCGCTTTGCGCAAACGCGCACAACGAACCATACACGATATTGATTGCCCCAAACACCACCAAAGTGCCCGCAAACCACCTCGATGTCTCAGGAAACATCGGAAAATTGATGCGAAGTATGCCGTAAGTCCCCATCTTCAGGAGGACGCCCGCCAGAATGACCGAAATGGCTGTCGGGGCCTCGACGTGCGCGTCCGGCAACCACGTGTGGAACGGGAACATCGGTATCTTTATCGCAAACCCGATGAAGAACGCTATGAAAATAAACTTCATGAACTTCGCCCCGAACGTCGCCATCAGCGCGGCGCGGGCGTTTATAAGATCAGGAATGCTGAAGGTATGCGGACTGCTCCCGAAATACAGCGCCAGGATGGCAAGCAACATCAGGACGCTCCCGAAGAGCGTATACAAGAAGAACTTTATGGCCGCGTATTCTCTCCGCGGACCGCCCCATATCCCGATGAGGAAATACATCGGGAGCAGCATAACCTCCCAGAAAACGTAAAAGAGGACCAGGTCAAGCGCGCAGAAAACGCCAAGCATCCCCGTTTCGAGCAACAGGAACAGGGACATGTAGGCCTTCACCCAGCGCGAAATGCCCCAACTCGCAAATATGCAGAGGAACGACAAGAGCGCGGTTAAAAAAACCAGCGGCATCGAAATGCCGTCCACGCCCATGGAATACTGGATGTTGAAAGTCCTTATCCAGTCGTGGCGCACCGAAAACTGAAATTCCGTGATCCCCGGCAAGGCGTTGTTAAAATTGCCCATCATCACCAGGCTCAACGCCAGCGTTACCCCAGTCGCCACCACCGCAGTCCACCGCATCAGGTCCTCGCGACCGCGGGGCGCCAAAAGGATCACCCCCGCCCCTATAAGCGGCACAAAGGTGATCCAACTCAATATGTTGCTCGACGCCTGCACCTTGTTCTCCTTAAGAAATTTTGGATTTTAAATTTTGGATTTTGGATTGAAGAAGGAATTTGCGCATCCTTTATCAAATCTAAAATCAAAAATCTAAAATCGAAAATTCTTTAAATCAATATTCCTTTCATAATCCAAATAACCGCGGCCAATACCACAACGCCCGCGGCAAATGTAAGATATTGCTGCACTCGACCGGTCTGGATCACCCTGAGCCGCGCGCCGATCCCCAGCACAATCTCGGCGACGACGTTCACGGCGCCGTCCACAAAGGTGTTGTCAATCCAGCCGGAAATACGCACCACCAGAACCGTAATCCATCCCGCCCCGTTGACCGCGCCGTCTATGATGTGGTTATCGAACCACCCGGAAAGCCACGTCAGCCTGAGCAGGTTCTTCACCACCAGCCAATGATAAAATTCGTCAACGTAATATTTGTTCAATACGGCCTCGTAAGCCCGCTTGTATTTTTCGGAGACAGTTTTCGGAATATCGCGCCGCTTCAAATACATCCACCGGCCAATCAATACCCCCGTGGCGGCGATGGCCACTGACAGCAACATCAAGCTCCATTCCGCTCCATGCGACGCCGCTTCACCGGCATGCTCGGCGGCCCCGGCGGCGCTTCCACCGCCCCATTCGACGGCGGAAGCCATCCAATGCTCGATGCGATTCGAGCCTCCAAGTATCGCCGGCACTCCAACCAGCCCGCCGACGACGGAAAGCACGGCGAGTATGGCGAGCGGCACGGTCATATTCTTGGGCGATTCGTGAGGATGATGCCCCTCGGGCCAACGCGCTTCGCCGTAAAATGTCATTATTATGAGCCGCGTCATATAGAAGGCCGTGAGGCCCGCCGCAATTGCGCCCGTCCCCCACAGTATCACGTGGCCGGTTTCAAAAGTCTTCCAGAGTATCTCGTCTTTCGAGAAGAACCCTGCAAAGGGAGGAAGACCTGTGATGGCCCACCATGCGGCCATGAACGTAAGCCAGGTGAGTGGCATGTGTTTCTTCAGGCCGCCCATGTGGCGCATGTCCTGTTCGTGGCGCATGCCGTGAATGACGCTTCCCGCGCCGAGGAAGAGGAGGCCCTTGAAAAAGGCGTGCGTCATCAGATGGAAAATGCCCGCGGAAAACGCGCCCACCCCGACGCCCAGGAACATGTATCCGAGCTGGCTTACGGTCGAGTAAGCGAGGACCTTTTTTATATCGTTTTGCGCAAGCGCGATCGTCGCGCTGAAAAGGGCGGTCAGCACCCCCACGGTCGCAACCACCTCCATGGCGCCCGGCGCGCTCAGGAACAGGCCGCTCAGCCGCGCCACCATGTAAACGCCCGCGGTGACCATCGTAGCCGCATGGATCAGGGCGCTAACGGGTGTCGGGCCGGCCATCGCGTCCGGAAGCCATACGTAAAGAGGCAATTGCGCGCTCTTGCCGGTCGCGCCCCCGAAAAGCAACACCCCAATCACCACAAGCGTCGCCCCGGGAAGCAGGTGAGCAAATTCGTTGATACGGTAAAAATCCACCGTCCATTGGCCCGTCTTCGCGCCCATCGTCCAGAAAAGAAGCAGCGTCCCAACAAGGAAACTGAAATCGCCCACACGGTTCACCACAAATGCCTTCAGGCCTGCCTCGGCATTCTTCATCTCCTCGAACCAGAACCCGATCAACAGGTACGAGCAAAGGCCCACGCCCTCCCAGCCGATAAACATAAGGAACACGTTCGAAGCAAGCACGAGGACTAGCATCGCAAAGGTAAACAGGTTAAGGAACGAGAAGAACCGCGAATATCGCGGGTCACCTTGCATATAACCCGTCGAATACACATGAATGAGAAAACCTACCCCACTCACAACAAGTATCATAACCGCGGAAAGCGGGTCAACGCGGAAGGCCCAGTCGGCCTGGAAATTCCCGACGTATATCCACGGCATGAGATAGTTTAAGATTTGCCGTTTCCCTCCGGCCACTTCCTCTATTCCCGCAAGTCGGGAAAAGGCCGCAACGCTCAGGCAAAACGACACAAACACCAGAGCAGAGGCGAAAATACCAACCGCCTTTGCGCCCATCTTGCGGCCAAAGAACATGTTGACCACCGCCCCGATCAACGGCATCAGAGGGATAAGCCAGATATGTGTGTCAATCCAGTTCATAGAAGATTTTGGATTTGGGATTTTGGATTTGGGATTGAAGAGTCCGCTTTTCAGTATTTAGGAGACTTCAAATCCAAAATCCAAAATCTAAAATCCCAAATTAAATCATCCTTTCAGTTCCTTCGCTTCGTCCACGTGAACGGAGTGGAAGTTCTGGAACAGGCTCAAAATCAAGGCCAGCGCCACGGCGAATTCCGCGGCGGCAAGCATTATCACGAAAATGGCCGCCACCTGGCCGTCAAGCGCGGGCGCAAAGCGGCGCGAGAAGGCGACGAAGTTCAGGTTTGCCCCGTTGAGCATCAGCTCGATGCCCATGAACACCGCAACGGCATTCCGGCGCGTGAGAAGCGCGAACAGCCCCGTGCAAAACAGCGCCGCCGCCACACCCAGTATCAGGCCCGTCGGTATCATCTCTCATGCACATCCTTCCGCCCCACCGCCACCGCGCCAAGCAGCACGGCCAGCAGCAACACAGACGTGACTTCAAAGGGCAGCAGGTAATTGCCGAGAAGCAGTTTGCCGATCCCCGCAGTGGTGTCCCCGTGAGCCGCCGCAGTTCCCACCCATTCATAAGTCAGCAAGCCGAAAAGCAGCGTGCCAAGCAGCGCAAGGCAGACTATCGAGGCAAGGAAAACGTTCAAGCTCACCATCTTAAACGGGACGTTGCTGAGATGCTCGGTAAGCATTACTCCGAAAATGATCAGGATGTTGATGCCGCCGACGTATATGAGCACCTGTACCGCCGCGAGAAAATCCGCTTGGAGCAGAACATACAACACGGCGATCCCGAACAGCGTGCTCAGAAGGGCAAACGCGGCCCTCACTATATTCTTCGTTAATACGACATACAACCCGGAGATTAAAATCCAGCCCGACACCAAAATGAAAAGGATCAGGGTAAAGTCCGGTTTCATGATTCACCATCCTTCTTCTGATCTTGTTTTTCCGCCGCTTTTCTGGCCTCTTCGGCCTTCTTGCGGGCTTCCTCTTCCGCCGCCATTTTCAACGCCTGTTCTTTTTCAGCCGGCGGTATGAAGTGGCGAACCAGTTTTTCGTAATCGCCCGTCGAGGCGGCGAATTCGCGGGTGAAGTGGATGGCCCCAGTCGGGCAGGCGTCAACGCACAGTCCGCAAAGCATGCACCTGCCGATATGAATGTCGAACCGTGTCAGATGTCTCGTCTTGGGCATATCTTTCCCGCCCGCCAGGTTCGGCGCAATGACCTTTGGCCCCCTGACTTCCTCCACCTGGATACAATCAATCGGGCAGGTTCTCTCACAAAGGCGGTCCGCGATGCAGGACTTCGATTCGAGGGTGAGTATCCCCCGAAAACGCTCCTGAATCGGCCCGAGGTGGCCCTTGTAGCCCGGCATCGCCGGATCGAGAGGGTCAATATCCGGATATTGCACCGTTTCCGGCCTGCTGAAAAATACGCGCAGCGTGACCCCCATGCCCTTCGCTATGGTCACCACCGCCTCGATTATGTTAAATAAGTATTGCCTCATTTTATCCAGAAAAGACAGACAAGGGGTTTAAACCCCTTGTCTGATCGTTTTAACGGGGAATAAACCAGAGATACCGGTCCCCAAATACGCTCATCCATAACATTGTGCCGATAAGGCAGAAGAAACCGATGGGAACAAGATATTTCCAGCACACCCCCATCAGTTGATCAACGCGCAGGCGCGGCAAAGTCCACCGCAGCCAAATCAGAACGAAAACAAAGAAACTGGATTTCACGAAGAAATATGCCGCGCCAAGTATCGAGCCCAGCGCCGTCCTGTCGTTCGCTCCCGGTCCAAGCCACCCGCCAAAGAACAGCGTCGTAGCTATAGCGCCGATGACGAACAGATTAGCCCATTCCGCGAAGAAGAAGAATACGAACCGCATGCCGGAATATTCGGTGTTGTAGCCTGCAACCAGCTCAGACTCGGCCTCCGGCAGATCGAACGGCGTGCGGTTGCCCTCCGCGGTGGCGCCCGTGAAATAAATGAAAAAAGCGATAAATAAGAACGGGTTCTTGAAAATATTCCAGCCGAGAATCCCAAGCGGGCCGCCCTGCGCCTCCACTATCCCCTGCATGCTCAGCGTGCCGGAAACAAGCACAACGCTCACGATAGCAATGCCCACCGGCACCTCATAGCTGACGATCTGGGCCGAGCTGCGGATGGCCCCGTACAGGCTCCACTTGTTGTTCGATGCCCATCCGCCCATGAGAATGCCGATAACCACCAGCGACGTGATGGCCGTGACGTACAATATGCCGATGTTGAGGTCGGCTGCGTAGAACCTGGCGGAATAAGGGAACATCGCCCACGCCCCGAACATTCCAGTAAAAACGATGTACGGCGAGATTCCAAACAGCAGCCTGTCGGCGCACTCCGGCTTGATGTCCTCCTTTAACCAGCATTTTAAGCCGTCCGCTATCCACTGGAAAGAACCCTCTGGACCGACCCGGTTGGGGCCTATCCGGTATTGCATCCTTCCCGCTATGCGCCTCTCGATCCAGCTCGTGACGCCAGCTATAACACTGGCTATCCCCAGGATTATCGCCCCTATTACCAGCATCCACACTAAATAGATCATCCACGCCGGGATTTTCCCCAGTATCCGGTAATGCTGGATTATTTGATCAAGCAACGCTTGCATATTAAAAAATCCACATTTCTTATGCCTAAGGCCTACAGCCTACAGCCTACAGCCTTCTTCAAGCTATCTGTCTATTTCCGGGGCGATGACGTCGAAGCCGCCGATAATGGCGACGAGGTCGGCGAGCATCCATCCCCGGCTCAGGTCCCTTATAATGCACATGGCGGCCCACGAGCCGGTTCGTATCTTTACTCGCTCCGGTGATGCGCTGCCGTTTGATACAACGTAAAAACCCACCTCGCCGCGAGGCGCTTCGGTGCGGCAGTAAACCTCACCGGAGGGAACCTTCAGGCTCCTCGGAACCTTCGCCTGAACCTCTCCCTCCGGAATGCGCTTCAGGCACTGCCGGATGATCTTCATGCTCTCCTTGATCTCGAGAATCCGGACCATGTACCGGTCGAAACAGCTCCCAAGCAGGCCGCCATGGAAGCCGCACCCTATGGGGACGTCGAACTCCAGCTCGGGATAAATCGAATATGGCTCGTCTCGGCGGAGATCGAACTTCACGCCGCTTCCCCTCAGGTTGGGACCCACAAGCCCGTAAGCAATCGCCTGTCGAGCGCTGACTGGCGCGACATTTCGCAGCCGCTCGACGAAAATCTTGTTGTCGGTAATTAGCGTGTTGAACTGTTTCCACATGGGTTCGTAGTGGTCGAGCCAGTCCGAGAGTTTATCGAGCCATCCTTTGGGAGTGTCCTGCGCGACGCCGCCGATGCGGACATAGTGATATGTAATGCGGGCGCCGCAGAGGGCCTCGAAGAGGTCGTTTACCCGCTCGCGCTCTTCGATGGCGTGAATGAAAGGCGTAAACGCGCCCATGTCGCTGGCCAGGGCGCCGACGCCGAGAAGATGGCTTATAATCCGGTTCAGTTCCCCCGTTATAACTCTCAGGTATTCCGCCCGCGGCGGGACTTCGATCCCGGCAAGCTTTTCAACGGCAAGCGCCCAGCCCCAGTTCATGTTGATCGCCGCAAGGTAATCAAGCCGGTCGGTATATGGCGAAAACGATGCCCACGGCGCCAGCTCGGCGATTTTCTCGAGGCCTCGATGCAAAAACCCGATGTCCGGATCGGCGTCAACGATTATCTCGCCGTCGGTCTGAAGCACAAACCGGATCACCCCGTGCGTGCTGGGGTGCTGAGGCCCCATGTTTAGGGTCCACAGGTCTGTCTGGAGAGGACTCATTTGGATTTCGGCCCCGGATCGGGCCATCCCTCCTCGTCCCGGCGCAAAGTAATGCCGCCGTAACTCTCCGGATACACGTAGTCCTTTCTAAGGGGGTAGCCGACCCAATCGGGAGGCATAAGAATGCGCCGCAGGTCGGGATGGCCTTCAAACTCGATCCCGAACATGTCATAAGCCTCGCGCTCGTGCCAGTTTGCGGCAGGCCAGACCGCGGCGACGGACGGCGCCTTAGGATTATCCCGCGGTACCCGCGCCTTCAGGGCAAATGAATGATGACACTCATAAGAATATAAGAGGTAAAACACCTCGAATTTTTCGCCCAGATCGCGGCCCCCCTCAGCGCTCAGGAAATCGAACTTGAGACCGTCGCCATCCCGCAAATATACGCACACCTCGACTATCTTTGCCGGATCAACTACCGCATGAGGCAGTTTGCTCTCGACAACTAACTCGAGGATGGCCTCCCCGAATTTTTCCTTGAGCCTCTTTCCTATTTCTTCAGGAGTCATATAACAACGAAGTAATGAGTGATGAGCGATGAGTGATGAATAAGAAGTGCGCGACCTGTTTCTTTACTCATCATTCATCATTATTTTCTTAATACATGTTCCTTTTCGATCTTCTTTTGCAGCTCTAATACGCCGTTGACCAGCGCTTCGGGCCTTGGCGGGCAGCCGGGAATGTAAATATCCACGGGCACGACCTTGTCCGCGCCGCGCACCACTGAATAAGAGAGGTTGAAAAGCCCTCCGCAGTTTGCGCACGCCCCCATAGCAATGACCCACCGCGGCTCCGCCATCTGGTGGTAAAGGGTTCGGACCCGCGAGGCCATTTTAAGAGTGAGGGTGCCTGCCACTATCATGAGATCGGATTGGCGAGGCGTTGCGCGGAACGGAGCGCCGAACCTGTCCAGGTCGCTCCTCGGCCCGCCCGTCTGCATCAACTCGATGCCGCAGCACGCCAGTGCGAAGAGCATCCACCAGAGGCTGTTTTTGCGGGTCCAGTTGATGAACTCGTCCGCCTTGGTGAACGCATACCCATCCGAAAAACGATGCGGCAATATCTCTTTTATCATTTTGTTTCCCCCTCCGGCTTCCCGTCCGGCGCCGGCTGCGCGCTCTTGATCCATTGCAAATCGCCCTTTGCCCACACGTAAGCAAGCCCCGCAAGAAGGATCAGCACAAACACCAATATTTCAAACAGGGCCATCGAACCTCTCCCCGCCCCCACCAGCGACTTGAAAATCACGGCGCAAGGGAAAATAAACACCACTTCCACGTCGAATATCAGGAAAATAAGGGCTATGATGTAGAACCGGTTATTGAAGCGAATCCAGGAGCTGCCGAAGGGCGGCTCCCCGCACTCGTATGTGGTTTCTTTTTCGGGATAGGGGTTATGGGGCTGGACCAAGCGGCTGGTTAAGAGCGCAGCCAGCACAAACAACACAGCAAGAACAAGGAAAACTCCCACTGTTGCGAAACTGAAAAGCATATTTTACCCAATTCTCACGTCGCTCTATTTGGAAGGTGGAGCTAACGGTTCACTCCGGGGATAGCCCCCACTTCAATTCCCCGGCGATGCAAAATGTTTTTTGTTTTATGAGGCTATTTTATCGGGACTGCCAAGTTTGACGCTTGCAGATAACCCGTAGTAAAAGCCCACTTACGCTAGATTCCAACTAAAATTATTTTATCCGAAAAAAAAGTAAAAATCAAGAGGGGGGTTGGGACCAGGTGTGAGGGGGAATTTTCAACTAACCCGCCAATTATGTTGCAGGCTAAAAAGTCCTTTACAAATCGTAAAGATAATGCTATTATGGTAATAGTTGGGTGAGTCTTTGACCGATACCATAAACAAGCGCATTTTGGTGGCCGACGATAACGAGGCTATCCGTATAATGCTCGAGGACATCCTGAGCGAGGCGGGCTACCCCGTCACCACGACTCAGGACGGCCAGGAAACCTACAATGCGCTCGTCAGTGATCGCTTCGATTTGGTTATTCTTGACCTTCTGATGCCGCAAAAGTCGGGTTTTGAGATACTCGAATGGTTGAAGGAACAGAAGAAAAGCCCCATGGTGCTGGTTCTGACGGGTATTTTCAAAAGCCCGCGGGAAATAGAGCGGCTTAAAAAACTCGGCGCCAAGGGATATATTTACAAGTCGGCGCCGGTCGAGGAGATTTTGTTCCGGGTGAACCGGGTGCTGTTTCCGGTTCAAGACGATACCCGGAAATTCCCCCGGGTTCCCGTGAATATAACGGTGGAATACCGCATAGACTCCAGATGGCATCAGGCTTATTCCTCAACCCTCGGCAGCAACGGCCTGTTCATCAGGACGGTGAATCCCCCCGAGAAGGGGTCTCAAATAGTTGTTAAATTCGCTATACCTGAGCGGGGGTACTCGGTGCAGGTCTCGGGGACGGTGGTGTGGAGCAACGAATACGAGGCGGGCGGCAAGAAGACGGCCCTGCCCGGGATGGGCGTCAAGTTCGAGGGGATAGTGGATGACGACAGGCAGGAGATAGAAAGTTTTATCCAGGAACAATTATCAAAGGAAATGATATGGTAGGGGCGTTATGAATTTTGGATTTTAGATTGATGATTTTGGATTGAAGAAGATGCGCAATAAATCCAAAATCTAAAATCGAAAATTCCCATGTCCCCTGCAGGAAAGGGGTTGAACTGAAAATGTCACGTGTGTGCGAGATTTGCGGAAAAGGCCCGATGGTGGGCAACAACATCAGCCATGCTCACAACAAAACGCGAAGGCGCTGGAACCCGAACCTTCGCTCCGTGCGGGCCGTCAAGAACGGCAACGTCCGGCGCATGAGGGTTTGTGCGCGCTGCCTCCGCTCCGGGACTGTGGTCAAAGTGGCGTAGATCGCGTAGTAAGGTTGGAAATGCTGTCGAAGCGAATCCTTATCGTTGACGACTCTCCACTCATCTGCAACCTGATGGAAGAGGCGGTGCGGGGTCACTCGGACTACGGGTGTCAGAGTGTGTTCAGCGCGGAGCAGGCGCTTGAGGTGATACAAAGCTATGACCCGCATCTGTTGGTGATTGACGTCGGCCTGCCGGGGATGAACGGCTACGACCTGCTCATACGTCTCAAGGAAGACCGGCGATGGGAAAGCGTCCCCGTTATACTCATCACCTCTAAAAATGAATCGCACGATATGGTCCGCGCTTACAACTCCGGCGCCGATGACCTCATACTGAAACCCTTCGACCCCGTTGACCTGGTTCTGAAAATAAAATCCATTTTCCGCCGAATGAGCTTCACCATCAGGGACGCCACCACCGCGCTCGAAAAAAAGACCATCCGGGCGCTCGGGAAAAGCGTCGAAATGAAAGACATCTCCACCGAGGGCCATTCGGCGCGCGTCGCCTTTTACAGCGTCATAATCGGCAAGGCCCTCTTCCTCTCGGAAGCGCAGATTTCCCTTATCGAGGACGCCGGTTACCTCCACGACCTCGGGAAAATCGGCATCAGTGAAAAAATCCTCAACAAAACCGGCGCGCTCACCCCCGAAGAGTGGGAAATAATGAAAACTCACCCTGAAAAAAGCGCCCACATCATAGAGGCGCTAGGCTTCCTCACCGACATGGTCCCGCTCGTGAAACATCACCACGAAAAATACGACGGATCGGGCTATCCGAACATGCTCGCCGGCGAGGGAATACCCCTCGGCTCCCGCATAATCAGCGTTGCGGACGCCTTCGACGCCATGACAAGCGTGCGCTCGTTCCGCAAATGCGGCACCATAGGCTTCGCTATCGCCGAACTCAAGCAAAACTCCGGCTCTCAGTTCGACCCCATGATCGCCGACATCTTCATGAGCGAAATCAGAAAATTCCCCGGCATCGAAACCCTCCAGACGTACTCATCCTCCGAAAGCTTCGAACTACTCAAACTTGTCAAAGGGTGAAGAAAGGCTGTAGGCCTTAGGCCTTAGGCTGTAGCAGATTGTGAAAAATGAGATTTGTTATTGTGGAGGATGGACAGGAACGTTCGTCCGACTAATAGGAACACCTATCTGACGGACAGGAATGTCCGTCCTCCTGATAAAATAGGAATGTCCGTCCTCCTGATAAAATAGATAAATTACAGGGGGGCGGACATTCTTGTCCGCCATAAAAAATCATTTTTCAAACTGGTAGGCGCCTGTGCCTGTTGCAAAAATCGCCAAGGATTAAATGCATTGTGTATATTTATTTTATACTTCGGTAATGCTTGAGAAAGCGCATGCAGAAATCGTCCCCGCTCAGCAGGGCGTCCGCGGCTCGGAGGGCGGTCATCGTGGCGGTGTTGGTGGGGTCGAGTATTGCGGCGTCCAGCCCTGCGCCCATGCAAAGCGCGAGGAAGATGGCGTTCAATTCGGCGCGAAGCGGCAATCCAAAACTCACATTGCTTAACCCGAGTACTGTTCGCGCGCCCGGAAATTGTTTTTTTATCTCGCGTAACGATTCAAGTATGGTCAGCCCCGCGCGGTGGTCCGTGCCGAGGGGCATCACGAGCGGGTCGAAATAAAATCGCTCCGGCTCGATGCCCATCTTCCTCCCCGCTTCCCAGATGGCGCCCGCCGCTTTGATCCTTCCTTCGATGTCCGACGGAATGCCAGCATCCCCCATGCAGAGCGCAACAAGGGGGCCGCCGAACTTTTTTGCGAGCGTGAGGACTCCTTCCATCTTCCCCTGCTCGGCGTTTACGGAATTTATCCACGGCGCCGGGCCGGCCACGGCGGCAAGGCCCGCAGCCATTACCTCCGGGCTGTCCGAATCTATGGCGAGGGGCTTGGCGCAAGCCTTTTGCGCAACATCCACTGCCCAGAGCATGTCCTCGATTTTCTTCGACCGGTCGGCCTTCCCGAGGCTCGAGTTGACGTCAATTACGTCCGCACCCGCCTCCGCCTCGCGCCGAGCTATCTCCGAAATGGCCGCCGCGTCCCTCTCCTCGATCGCCCGGGCGATCTCCTTTCGGGTCGCGTTTATCTTTTCACCGATTATCAACATGTGATCACTCCAAATCAGACAAGGGGTTTAAACCCCTTGTCTGACAATTTTAATATATTTTCCGCACCGAGAATGGAAAAAATGGGAAATAGGGACGTCCATTATTTCATTAGGCCCCTTCCCTAAACATGCAAACGTCCCCCGGCATATTTGTGGTGTATTTCCTGCTGGCGGGCGCGCAATTCTTCTGTGCCTTTGCGCCAGTATTCAAGCTTTTCTTCGTCTGTCATTCCTTTGAGACGTTTTTGCTCCGCCGCCTGGCCACGATGCATCATTTCCACGCAATCAAATTTCTTCCGGCTCACTTGCGATGACCTCCATCGGTGAATGGATGGCTATTGTTTTATAACCAAGGGCCATATTTACCGCGTTATACAGCGGTATTTTTCCTGAAATTCACAATGTGTTTGAAATTCCAGCTTATTATGATCGCACAATCTGCGACGGTTGCCAATGCTACATGAAGCGCGTCCCGTTCCTGCTGCGAGGAGAGGATATTTGCTTTCAGGTATGCGCGTTGAAAAAGGCCAATTTCCGTAACGCAAGCGTCTCGCTTGCAATAAAGCATCCTTATATTTCAATAATTTACCCAATGCAGGCGAGGACGCCTGCGTTACGTAGAAGGGTCTTTCAACAGCCCCACGCTTACCTATTTTCCCAAAATAGGTAAGCGTCCCCTCTTTACTAAGAAATATACAATGGGGGCCGACACAGGCCGACCCCCATTGAGGATTGTCGCATCACTATTGTTTGAGCCAATAGTTATTTCGCAGCGCGCAATTCTAACCCCGATATTTAAAACTCGTAGTAGACATTAGTATAGTACTCTGGAACCCATGGCATTGTATCGAGGAGAGAATATGTGAAAGTCCTCCAATACCCGTCAGCGTCGTCAACTCGAACTAAACGACCCCCCGAATCAAACTGATATGTTTCCCAATAACCGCCGGAGTAGTCCACCCGAGTTTCCTGCCCGGCCGCGTTGTATTGGATGGTTACCCACGATCCATCTGAGTAATCTTCCTCAATCATATTGCCGGCAGAGTCGTACTGATAAGTATACCAACCTGAATACAAGTCACTATCAGCCCAGTCTATCTCAGTTAACTGCCCAGCCGAGTTGTAAGTGGCGTCATAAGTTTCTGTATAATCAGAAGAGTACGTGTAATATATTATCTCAGTCCACTTCCCGGCAGAGTTGTAAGTATATGTTGTCCAATCCCCACTGGAGTTATCGTACCGGGTTTCGTTCCCGTTTGAATCGTACACGTAGGTTGCCCAATTCCCGTTGGAGTCATCATAACGGGTTTCGTTCCCATTTGAGTCGTACTGGTAAGTGTACCAACCTGATGAGGAACCAACATAATAATAGTCTACGCGAGTTAAGTAGCCCGATGAGTTGTATGTGTAGGTTTCATAATCCCCATAGTCGTCATCCCAACGAGTTATATGCCCGGCGGCATTGTATTGATCGACTTCCCAGCCGTCACCTACATAGTCGAAACGTATTTTGAGATTTGTGGCGTCGTATGAGACATTGGTTGTGTACGTAGTTAGAGTGCTTGCATCATAGGAAGTAGAAGCTGTTACGTAGTATGATTGACTTTTTTGGTTTTCATCGTTACTGCTTGATCCCTTGCAAGAGATGAAAAAAAAGATTGAAAGAATTGCCAAACACCAGCTCAAATTTCTGAGCTTTGCCATTTCACTTCCTCCTCGTGGCCATTTGGCCGTAAAGTTAAATGCTCTCTAAGAGAGCGGATATATTGTATAACAAAAGGAGTCCGTTTGTCAAGTGGTAAAAAAGTTGTCCTCGAGGGGGTGTTGAAAAAGGCCAATTTCCGTAACGCAAGCGCCTCGCTTGCAATAAAGTGTCCTTATATTTCAATAACTTACCCAATGCAGGCGAGGACGCCTGCGTTACGTTACATAGAGGGGTTTTTCAACAGCCCCCTCGATTCCCGTTTAAGGGGTAACGCGCCTTGACCGCAGCGAAGCGAGGACAAGGCGCGATACCCTTAACGCATTCCACCTCCGGGGTACTCACCTTGTCCTCGCCCGCCTTCGGCGGCCTGCGGTCAAGGTGAGATACCCCGGCCCCTTAAGCGGGAATCAAGGGGAATTTTGGAAAAAAGTTGCCGGGGGGTATTGCAATTTGAAATTAAAAAGACTATACTAGCGAAAATTATGAAATTTGGGAGGGAATCGCTTTGTAATCCGGCGCAGGTCACCGGTATTATCAAAGGGGAAAAAGGAGGCGATCGGGTTATCGAGGCAAAGTAGCAAGAGGCGCTGAATCAACTGTTTGAGTATCAATTCTGAACCAGAGCCGGGGCCGAATCAGCCCCGGGCAAAAAACTATTCTAAGGAGTAAATAAAGGAAAATGGGGGACACAATAAGCGTCTTGCCAAACAAGGAGGAGGAACCTCCGGGTACCAGCGCCGGTTACGGCGAAACCGGGGGAATTCCCCAATCACATCATACCCAACCGTTATTTCCATTCGTAAAGCCTTCAAGGGCTGTCAAGCCGGGGCGGATGGAGGCTTATTTCAAAATAAGCCCGCGCAGCCGCCTTTTTCTGAAGACTTTCTTTCCCAAAGCCGGCGTTTCAGACTGGAATAATTGGCAATGGCAGATTCGGAACCGGATCACGGACCTCGATTCGCTTTCACGCGTCATCTGCCTTTCCGAGGACGAGCGCGGCGCAATAATGCGCCGGGCGGGGCCGCTGCCGGTAAGCATTACGCCTTATTACGCGAGCCTTCTCGACCCGCTGAACGCGAGCCAGCCACTCAGGCGCTCCGTGGCGCCGGTAGGGGCCGAGTATAAGAAGGGCGCAGGCGAAGCCGATGATCCGCTGGGCGAGGATGCGGACAGCCCTGTGCCGGGCATCGTCCATCGCTATCCCGACCGGGCGCTTTTCCTTGTGACGGGGAATTGCTCGACTTACTGCCGGTACTGCACGCGGTCGAGAATGGTCGGCAACAGCAGGGATCATTATTTCGGCCCTGAGCAAAGAGAACGCGCCCTGGCCTACATCGAGTCGCATTCGGAAATCCGGGACGTGTTGCTCTCCGGCGGGGACCCCTTGACGCTCACGGACGAAACCCTGGAGGGCCTGTTATCGAGGCTGCGCCGCATCCCACACGTCGAGTTTCTCCGGATAGGAACCAAGGTCCCGGTGGTGATGCCTCAACGAATAACTGCGGCGCTTACCCGCATGTTGAAGCGCTATCATCCACTGTGGATCAGCATTCACTTTACGCACCCGGACGAGATCACGCCCGAGGTAAGCCAGGCGTGCCAGCGGCTCGCCGACGCAGGCATTCCCCTGGGCAGCCAGACGGTGCTGCTCGCGGGGATCAACGACAACGTTCAGACGATGACGCGCCTGATGCAAGGCCTGCTCAAAATTCGCGTGAAACCCTATTACCTCTACCAGTGCGACCCGATATCGGGGTCCGCCCATTTCCGGACGCCGGTCAACAAGGGTCTTGAGATTATCAGGGGGATGAGGGGCTTCACATCAGGTTATGCCGTGCCGACTTACGTGATTGATGCGCCGGGCGGCGGAGGCAAAATCCCGCTGCTGCCGGACTATTACGCGGGTCGCGACGGCCAGGACGTCATCCTGCGCAACTACGAGGGCCTAACCTTCCGGTATCCGGACTCTGTCGGTGCGGAATAACGCCCGGCCGGCCTTCTGAAAACCGCTGCCGGCGCTCTCTCACAGCGCCGGCAGCTTTATATTATCCCGATATCCGAAAACTGACCGATAAAGGAAATTTCTTTAATGAAAATAGGGCTTACCTATGACCTTCGCGACGACTATCTGCGCGAGGGGTTCGGCGAAGAAGAAACAGCGGAATTCGACCGCATCGGCACCATCGAGGCGATCGAGGGAGCATTGAAATCGCTCGGCTATGAAACGGAGCGCATCGGCCACGCAAGAAGCCTCATCTCGAAAATAGCGAAGGGAGACCGCTGGGACATCGTCTTCAACATCGCGGAGGGCATGTACGGCATCGGGCGCGAGGCGCAAGTCCCTGCCATACTGGATGCATTCAATATACCCTATACATTTTCAGACCCCCTCGTCCTCTCATTGACCCTCCATAAAGGAATGACGAAGCGGGTCATTCGCGACCTCGGAATACCCACCCCGGACTTCGCTGTCGTCGAGGCGGAGTCCGACATTAACAATGTGGCCCTCCCATTCCCTCTCTTTGTAAAACCGGTGGCGGAGGGAACCGGAAAGGGCATATCCTCAACCTCAAAAATAGAGGATCGCCATCAACTGAGAGCCGCCTGTATAGACCTTCTCGCCAGATACCGCCAGCCCGTCCTGGTGGAGACGTTTTTGCCGGGCCGCGAGCTTACTGTAGGGATCATCGGCACAGGGGATGACGCTATGAGCGTGGGCGCGCTGGAGGTCGAGCTTCTGGAGGGCGCCGAAAAAGACGCATATTCTTACGTTAATAAGGAAAGGTGCGAGGAGCTTGTGAAATATGCGCTCCCTAGGGACCCCCTGGCGCTGAAGACGGAGCGATTGGCCCTTTATGTGTGGAGGGGGCTGGGCTGCACGGACGCGGGCCGGGTGGATTTTCGCGTTGACGCGCGCGGTACCCCTTGCTTCCTCGAAATAAATCCCCTCGCAGGTATTCACCCCGAACACTCGGACCTGCCGATATGCTGCACCAAGGCGGGCATTGTATATGTCGAATTGATCGAAATGATCGTTCACTCGGCCCTATCGAGGCTGGACCCGTCCCCCGGCAACGACCACCGCGCGAAATTGCTGAAAATGCAGGAAAAATACAAAAAGGAATCGGGGCATATCGTTTAAGCTGTGAAAGCAGCCGTTCTACATGGATTTGTGCCCGAGGGCGCATCGAAGGACGAGATGGATATGCTTGTCCAGGCAGAGGCCGTCTCGAAGGCGCTTCGCGAGTTGGGCCATGACCCCATCCGGGCCATTTTCTCGATTGATATGAAGAGCGCGATGGAAAACCTCCGCTCCCTCGCCCCGGACTTTGTGTTCAATCTCGTCGAGTCTGTGGAGGGGCAAGGCCGATTGATATATATAGCGCCTGCGCTCCTGGATTACATGAAAATTCCATATACAGGCTCCGATGCCGCCGCGGTTTTCCTTACCACCAACAAGATCATCACAAAGGAACGGCTTCACGATCGGGGCATTCCGACGCCCGCATGGATAAACCCCGGCAAAAAATCCGCCCGCGATTTTAAGCCGGGGCCTTATATCTTGAAGTCCGTATGGGAACATGCTTCGGTGGGGCTGGATGAAGATTCCGTCATTGAAGCAAAGAGCGAAAAAGCCCTGATCGCCGAGTTGGCGCGGCGTTGCAAAGCCTATAATGACGACTTTTTCGCCGAGCGCTATATTGACGGCAGGGAATTCAATCTGTCTATCGTCGCTTCTGGAACGGCCCCAGATGTACTTCCCCCTGTGGAGATCATCTTCGATAACTACCCCGCGGGAAAGAATCGCGTTGTCGGCTACCGGGCCAAGTGGGAAGAGGGGTCTTTCGAGTACAATCACACCCCCAGGCGCTTCGATTTCCCCAAAGAGGACAGGCGCCTTTCGGGAAAGCTTATCAGGTTGGCAAAGCGATGCTGGAATCTGTTCGGACTTCGCGGCTACGCGAGGGTTGATTTCAGGGTGGATAATGAGGGCAAGCCCTTTGTGCTCGAGATAAACACGAACCCGTGTTTATCGCCCGACGCCGGTTTTGCGGCGGCCTCGGCCCGCGCTGGCCTTGCTTTCAGCGAAGTCATTGAAAAAATTATCGGCCACATGGCCGCCTTCTATAATATGAAATTATGAAAAACCTCAAATTCAGATATACAGCCCTCGATGCGGACGCGCCCCGAGTGAAAAGCATGGCGGAAGCCACCGGATTTTTTTCGCCGGAGGAGGTCGCTATCGCTATCGAGCTTGTCAATGAGCGCCTGGTAAAGGGCGATGTATCGGGCTATTATTTCATATTCGCCGAACAGGAAGAGGGGATGATTGGCTACGCCTGCTTCGGGCCTATCGCCGGCACAAAGCATAGCTTCGATCTCTACTGGATCGTCGTTCACCCCGATCATCAGGGCAAGGGCATAGGGAAAAGACTTATGGAGGAAAGCGAATCTGCCATACTTAAAATAGGCGGCAGGCGCATCTACGTGGACACCTCCTCGCGCGACCAATATAAACCCACCCGCTCTTTTTATGTCAACTGCGGATATGTTGAAGAGGCCGTGCTGCGCGATTTTTATTCGCCCGGAGATTCAAAGGTTATCTTCTCAAAGCGGATCGGCGCTGAATCCTGAAATTATTTATTTAAACGTAAGTAGCAATTTTTGGTAGGGGCGTCCCGACAAGTCGGGACGCCTGTTTCTGCGGGCCTAAACGATTTCGGGCGGACACGTTGGTCCGCCCGTACATTTAAGGATATTCTCCTGAAATCACGGCTGCCATCGCTTGATGTAAATCTCGTTGTTACCGCACCAGGCCACGAACGGGTTACCCGAAGTATCGAGGACCAGGGAGGGGGAATTCGAATCGCCGGAGGTGCTGGAAATCCCTCCGCTCGATGCGGAAGCAGAGCCTATTCCCGACCATGCGCTGCCGTTCCAAATCTTGATGTAAATATCACGGCTGGGGATCGAACCGTTCTGCCATACTACAATTGGGAGCCCTAAAGCATTTATCCTGAGAGATGGAAGTACAGAATTTCCGGAGTTGTTGGAGACGCCGCCTCCCATATAATCCACAGTCCCGTTTGAATATCCCACCCATGCGCTGCCGTTCCAGTGCTTGATGAATATTTCATAGTTGCCGGAGGAATTATCCTCCCATGCCACAACCGGGTTCCCCGAAGAATCCAAGGCGAGAGATGGATTCTGTGATATGCCGCTATTAAGGGAGATTCCTCCTCCGGCCGACGAAGCGGACGCTGAACCGGCGCCTATCTCGACGAATGTACTGCCGCTATAACGCATAATGAATATTTCGTGGAAGTAATCATCCTCCCATGCCACAACCGGGTTCGCCGCTGAATCAAGGGCCAGGCTCGGAGCAGTAAATTGCGCATATCCATTAGAGAGTGACCCGGGAGGCTGTGTGTTTGTGGCGTTCAGTTTAATCCATATATCGCCTTGATATACCCATGCTAAAGCCGGGTTCCCCGCAGAATCAACAGCTAGACTTGGCGAACTCCCATAGCCAAGTCCTGTTCCGGATGCAGAACCGGCGACCGTTTCAGCCCATGAACTGCCGTTCCAACGCTTAATGTAAATACAACCACTACTATATTCCCATGCAATAATCGGGTTCCCTGTAGAATCAAGCGCCAGACTTGGCGAACTGCCATAGCCGATTCCACTTCCGGATGCGGAGTTTGCGCCTATTTCATCCCATGTTCCACCGGTGGCGTTCCATTGCCTGATATAAATTGAGCCAACGCCGCTGCGGCTGTTCACCCATGCCACAACCGGGTTGCCGGAAGAATCGAGAGCGATAGATGGCGACGATGTATCGCCGCCGCTGTTGGAGATTCCTCCTCCAGATGCAGAAGCGCCTATTGCGAACCAACCCGCCGCTGCGCCGCCCCCCGGACCGCCACCCTCGTCTCCTCCCCCACTACTTCCACAGCCGCAAGCCAGCATGATTAATGCAATAGAGAAGGCACCCCATAACAAGCTACTCCTTTTCATTTCCGTCCTCCTTTTTCGGTTCTTCCAGGCTAAACGTTTAATGCGTTTAAGTTAAGAACTAAAGCTTTATAGCATAATATGATAACATTGTCAACACACCCAACCACCAACCAAGCTTACTAAAGCACGAAAAATTTACCGGACATTTTGGCGTACCCCTCAATCTGTCTCACTGTCTACTGTCTGCTCTCTGCTCTCTTACTGATCTCCGACCTTCGCAAGCTCGTAAATTTCTGTAGGGCCTTTGATATTGACCATTCCGAAAGGCCCCTGGTATCTTACTATTTTATAAGGGGATTTTGCGTCCATCCATACTATATAGGGAGCGATCAGGGGTTTGAGCAATTGGCCCACAATCGGGCCTGAGAAGTCCGTCAGATCGGGCGCTATTTCCAGCCGGTTGCACCTGAATGTTCCCGCCGGAACGGTTATTTCCTCCTGGCCCTTGACCGCCATTTTCACGGCGAAAACGAGGGTGGGATTGAACCAGATGTAGAAACTGCGCTCCAGCCCCGGCTTGAACTCCATACCGCGTAAGGCGAGCGGCAGGGTGTGAGGATGTGTCATTTCCTTCGGGAGCGGTGGATTGGATTCGCTCAGGTCGTAGGATTCGGTGCGGATTTTCCTGCCCGATGAAAGAAAAACGTTCTTTTCGCTGTATGCCAGGACAAGTTTCTGGCCCGGCTTAAACCTGAAAATCTCCTGGGTGGTGTAACCGTTCTGGCACAATGCCTTTATCTCAACCTCCACGTGTCGGGCCGGGCCGTCGCCGACCATTCTGGTGATATAATCGGCCTTCACCGCCGCTTCAGCGGCCTGGAAATGGAGGGCGAAGGGTTTTTTCGGGGGGTTTTTAAGGTTAATACCCTTGTAACTGAACTGAAACGAAATATTTTCCCTGTCCGGGATGTTGACCACGTCGAACATTTCCGCCCGCGCGCTCGAGAAGGCGGCAATCACAAGCAGAAATGCAAGGACAGCGTGTTTCATGGTTCCTTTTCCTCCAATTGTAAATTTTTGCATAAATAAAGTGTAATGACTATTCGCAGGGGCGGGCCGAAATGTCCGCCCGAAACCGAATTCGGCCTCAGAAACGGGCGTCCCGACTTGTCGGGACGCTCCTACGAACAATTATTATATTTCTATAAATTAACAAATCCGTTTTGCGAACCATTTTGCGAGGGAGATAATGGTCAATGTGGGGGGTCTTCCCGGGGAGCGCGGAAAAACGCTGGCGTCGCAGACGTACAGGCCGCCGACGTCGGATTCGAGGTTTTTGCCTACGACGCGCCCTATCGCCGCGGCGCCGCCCGGATGGCCGCCAATGTCTTCCGCAACGGTTATGCTTGACGGCTTGCATCCCGCGCCGATGAGTATCTTTTTGCAAAGCTCAGTGCCCTGCCTGAATTTTTCCCTGTCCTCCGCGTTATATGGTTTGCTTATTTTGCCGTCGGGGAAAATCCTGCCGCCGGGGGTGTCGCCGATTTTTGTGAACATTCCCATAAAACCCTTGTAGCGCATGAGGTTCAGGATGCTTTTGTACCGGCTCCCCTTTCTCACGAGCTGCGCCCCGAAAACCGTCCTGCCCCCCACGTTGCTCACCAGAAACCCCTGCGTCTCGACGAATTCGTCGCTTGCGAAGCTGAAGGTCATCTCGCCCGTCGTGCCCCCGTCGCGCGACACGCCCATGCAGACGTTCATGGGGTCTATGAAAAATCCCTCGCCCGCGTTTTTGATCCCGGAATTCAGGAGGATGACCGGAGTGCCAATGCCGCCGGCCGAGAGGATCACCTTGTCCGCCATTATCTCCGAAACGCCGTTTTTATCCCTTACTTCAAGCCCCTTTGCGCGGCCGTTTCCAGTTATAACCCTTGTCACGGTCGTCTCGGTCAAAAGGGTCGCGCCGTTTTGTAAGGCTTCTTTTATGTAATTCCGCGCAGTCCACTTGGCGCCGTGGCGGCAGCCGAGCATGCAGTCGTCGCAGGTGTTTCTGCAAAGGGCGGGGTCTATGAATTTATCCTGGGGGGCCAGATGAACATCGAGGTCTCCTGCGGCCTGGACGAGCCTCAAAGTTCCCTTCCACCCGCGATAGAAATCCTCCGGGAGTGGTTTTATACCGATCTCCCGCTTGGTCTCGCGCGCTTCCTCCGTGAGGTCAATTCCGCATTCATCGGGGAGCCATGTCGGCGGGTCATAAGCGTTTCCGTTGAACACAACGCTGGATCCACCGGTGGTTATGCCCCGCCCCATGATGCCGCCCTCGATGGAACGGGTGATATGAGTTATCGTTCTCAGGGAACTGAGCCTGCCGATGGGCCTCTGCCAGTCTTTTCCCCTCTCGATCATCGCAACCTTGCGACCCCTCCGGGCCAGCTCGCGGGACACCGTCGCCCCCCCGGGGCCGGTACCCACCACCACATACTCAGCCTCAAGCCTTCTCATGACCACACCCCCGATGGACTCATTATCCTTATGCCTCTATGTCTGATCTTCTTAAGCCAAATCTTTCTTGAAGACCCGGTACGTTTTATAGACTTTTCCGCCCATAGCCTGGATGGCGCGGTTCATGGGGCCGTTGGATTCGAGGATCCAGCTCATTTCGCCCCATTTATAGCCGCGGCGCTTGGCCACAAGAAGGGTATCTACGTAGAAAACCGCCCCAACGCCCATCTTGCGGCATTCGGGCTTGACGCCGAGCGCAAAAACGCGCAACCCTTCTATCTTCTTCAGCTTTTTATAGAATTTCCAGATAGAAGCAGGCCCCAGACCGCCGTTCATGGGCATGATGCACTCGTTCAGGTTCGGAAGCGACAGCGAGAAGGCCACCGGTTTGCCGTCCACCTCAGCCATGAAGGCCACTTCTTCATCGAGCAGGTACTTGAACTCGAACTCGTAGCTCAGCAATTCGTCGAGGGGGAGGGGGCAGAAGCCCCAATTGCGGTTCCATGAGGCGTTGTAGATTTCGTGGAATGCTATCAGCTCGTTGTGCAGGTTGTGTTTGATGTCCCAATAGCGGAATTTGATGTCCGGACGCTTTCGTATCTGGTCGGCGATTGCGACGATGCCGGGTGGCGGATCGGCGGTTGCGTCGAGGCGGTACGCGAAGAGGTCCTGGGCTTTTGTGTATCCCGCGCCTTCGATCAGCTTCTGGTAGTATGGTGGATTATGGGTCATGAGTATCATCGGAGGCGTATCGAACCCGTCAATCAGGAGGGCGCATTCGTGGTTGACGGTGTAGTTGAGAGGCCCGAGGGATGCGGTCATGCCCCATTCCTTGAGCTGGGCCTCGGCGCGACCGAAGAGCGCTTTCGCGACTTCAGGGTCGTCAACCGACTCGAACCAGCCGAAGAAGCCCCACTTGACTTTCTGAAACTCGTTGAACTGATCCGCGACGTGCGCGCTGATCCGGCCTACCGGCTGCGCGTCCCTGTAGGCCATGAAATACCTGACCTTTGCGTGATGGAAGAACGGGTTAAACCGCTCGCTCATGCGAATGCGGTTCTCGGCCCTGAGCGGGGGCACCCAGTTTTTATCGCTCAGGTACGCGGGCAGGGTCCATGGGAAATTGATGAACTTCCCCTTCCCGAACCATCCTTTAACCTCTTTAATTTTTATTGTGGCCATAATGGCAAATTATCAAACGCCAGGCCGTTTATGTCAACCGCGAGCCTGTAGCCCCCCTCCCTTTTTTCCTTTACTATTACTTACTTATAGCACGACGGTATTGGGGAGAATTTAGCTTGGAAGAAACCAAATACACCTACTGCCGGATTTGCGAGCCTAATTGCGGACTTAAGGTTCAGGTGATTGACGGCAAGCCGGTCAAGGTTACCGGTGACAGGGAACATCCGATATCGCGTGGGTACATCTGCACCCGGGGGCTGGCGACAGTGGAAATACACAACGACCCGGACAGGCTCAGGTATCCCTCGAAAAAAGTCGGCGGAAAATGGGAAAGGGTGGGATGGGATGAAGCGTTAAGTGATATTGGAGGCCGCATAAGGGCCATACGCGAGCGTTACGGGCCGGACGCCATCGGTGTTTATGTCGGCAACCCTGTCGCCTTCGATTTCATGCTTTCTCTTTACGTGCCCTTCGCCCTGAAGACCCTCGGCTCTAAAAATATCTATTCCTCCGGCTCCCAGGATTGCAATAATAAATTCGCGGCTTGCGAGAGGGTATTCGGGAATCCGCTTCTTCAGCCGATTCCCGACGTGGACAAGATGGATTTTCTCGTGATCTTTGGCTCAAACCCGGCAGTGAGCCACATGAGTTTCATATCGCTGCCGCGACCGATCGAGAGGTTGAAGGGGATAACTGATCGCGGCGGGCGGGTTATCGTAATTGACCCGCGCCGCACTGAAACCGTCCGGGAAGTCGGCGAACATATCTTTATCAGGCCTGATACCGATATCTACCTCCTGCTCTCGATGATACACATCATAATTTCGGAAGGGCTGTACGATAAAGATATTGTTGTGAATCACACTAAGGGTTTGATGGAGCTTGAAAAACTAGCATCCCGATATACGCCGGAGCGGGTGAAGGGCGTCACTGGAATTCCAGCGGCCGTAATCGAATCGCTTGCCCGCGATTTCGCCGCCGCGAAAAACGCCGGGATTTACGGCAGCCTCGGCATAAACCTCGGATCGTTCGGCACCCTCGCCTACTGGCTTATACAATGCCTCAACACCATAACGGGCCGGCTCGATCGAAGAGGCGGCATGATATTCTGCGATGGGCTGGTGGACTTCCCCCGGCTTTTCAACCTGATTAAGCCGAAGGGTCCTGCGCCCCTCTCGCGGATCGGCAATTATCCGAGTGTCCTTGAATCCTTTCCCGCGGGTGTTATGGCCGACGAGATACTTACACCCGGGGAAGGTCAGATCAAGGCGTTGATTGTGTTAAGCGGAAACCCATTGCTCTCGACGCCGGATCAGGAAAAGCTTGAAAAGGCGCTGAACTCGCTGGATCTGTTGGTGTCGCTCGACCTGTACATAAACGAAACAGGCGCAATCGGCGATTACGTGCTGCCTTGCAAGGATTTTTTCGAGAGGTGGGATTTCACGTGGACCGGCATGTTTTTCAGCCCGACGAGGTTTGTTAATTATTCCGGGCCGATCGTCGCGCCGGAGGGAGAGACCGAAGACTGCTGGCTCGTTCTGCATGAAATTCTGCGGCGCTCCGGCTATAAAATGCTGGGGAACAAGGCCTTTTCCGCAATCGCCGGCCTGCTTGACCGGACGGCGAAATTTTTCGGCGCAAAAAGGCCTTTGAGTTTCAATCCGAAATTGCTTCTGAAACTCATACTGGCGATTGGAGGCGTATCGTTAAGAAAATTACAGCGGAATCCTCACGGGCTTCTGCTTGACGATCACCGCACGGGGCAGTTTTTTAATAAGCGGATCGGCGCGCGGGACAAATTGGTTGATCTTGCGCCTGGAGAATTTATTGCGGAATCGCGGGAAATCGAGGAATTTTTCCGGGCGGAGGAGAATTACGGCGGTTTTAAGCTTATCGGGCAGCGCCAGCGCCGCAGACACAACACATGGCTCGGCAATGTAGAGAGCCTTGCGTCCAAGGAAAAGACGAATAGAATCGTGATAAATCCGACTGACGCCTCTTTGCTTGAGATAGAGGACGACGACCTTGTGGAGGTCGAGAGTGTTTTCGGGCGCCTGACGATAACGGCCATTGTTTCGGATGAAATGATGCGGCGGGTGGTGGCGATTCCGCACGGCTGGGGTCATGACAGGGCCAGCGCGTTGTCGGTTGCGCAAAAGTATCCGGGCGTCAACGTGAACAGGCTCATCGCCTCCGGCCCCGGCAGGCTGGAGAAATTCGCCGGGATGGCCAAGATGACCGGGGTAAGGGTTTCCATAAAAAAAGCATGAAAATAATACATTTTCAAGAAAGCATTTGATGAACAAGCCGGTTTTCTCAATCGTCGGCAAGTCGGGCGCGGGCAAGACCACGCTAATCGAAAAGCTTGTGCCCGCGCTCAAGGCTAAAGGCCTGCGGGTCGGGACCATCAAGCATGACGCGCATCGCTTCGATATAGATCGAGAGGGAAAAGACTCATACCGCCACTTCAGCGCCGGCAGCGACACGGTGGTCATAGCCTCTTCCGAAAAACTTGCCCTGGTGAAACGCCTTGAAGCGCCCATGCCGATTGATGAAATTGTGGAACGATATTTTTCCGATGCGGACATCGTGCTCACGGAAGGTTATAAGAAAGGCGATAAACCCAAGATCGAGGCGCATCGTAAAGATATGGCGAACGAACTGCTGTGCGGCCCGGAAGACAAACTGATCGCGGTCGTGACGGACGAAAAGATCAACCTGCAATGCCCGCAATTTCAATGGTCGGAGATTGACAAGCTGGCCGATTTCGTGATCGAGCAATGCCCGAAGTCGAAATGAAATTGACAGGGTTGATCCTCGCAGGCGGCATGAGCCGGCGCATGGGCCGCGACAAGGCGTTTCTGGAAGTTGGCGGCGAAAAGCTCATCAACCGGGTTATCAAAACCATCGCGCCTGTTTGCGATCCACTTTTCATCGTAGGACTTTCAGGTCATAAGGTCTTTTCCGAAATCGAGGTGATAGCCGACATCAGGCCGGGCTTTGGCGCCATAATGGGGATATACAGCGGCCTGATGAAATCTCCACACGATTCGGCCCTGGTCACGGCCTGCGATATGCCTTGCATAAATACCGGCCTTGTGAATTACATGGCGGGACTGAACGGGTCCGCTGATGTAATAATTCCGCGAATAAACGGAGACTACGAGCCGCTGCTTGCTATCTATTCAAAGAAGTGTTTGAGTGAGATTGAAAAGATGATTGAAGCGGGCAAAAGGCGCATCTACGATTTTTTCCCGAAGGTTAAAGTTAGAGAATTAACAGAAATGGAATTGCGCCCTTTTGATCCCAAGCTCAAAAGCTTTGTTAACATCAACACGCCTGGCGATTTAAAATCATTAGGAATCTGATTCCGAACCGGCCTGATCTCGTCAGAGTCTGGCGCAGTGTTTCAATAAATCCTTAACAATGAAAAAGGGCGGACACACGGGTCCGCCCGAAAACTGATGGGGATGAGGAAACGAGCGCACACATAGGCGCGCCCCTGCGATTGATTTACATTGGATTTTAGATTTTGGATTTATGAGTGTCATCTTCAATCCAAAATCCGCAATCCAAAATCCAAAATTCCCAACTCCTAACGCCTTTAAGCGTTGAGGATTTTTTCGGCTTCCTTGCGGTATGCGTCCATGACGTAGGGGATGCCGGTGATTTCCTCGCATTCTTTTGTCAGGCTCATGAGGTCTTTGCGGGAGATGGTTTTGAGGTTGAAGTTTCTGCTTCCCGCCATGAGCTGCTGGAGGCCGACCCTGAGTTTATTGGCGAAAGAGTAGAAGCCTACGGCGCCGAGGGGTATTTTGTCCATGTCTTTGCCGTATTTTCCCTTGAGTTCCTCGTAGACCACGAATATTTGTTCGGGCTTCGAGCCGTATTCCGCGATCTGTTTCGGGAGCTCGCCCGATTTGATCCATTCGCCGATGTTTTTGCCGACCATGCCGGGGATGAGGAGCGCCCTGCCCATGCAGACGGCCTTGACGTAAGGCGCGCCGAGAGCGAGGGCCTTGAAGACGCCGTCTTCGCTCGAGAAGCCGCCCGCGATGGCGATATCGGGGACGCGGATTTTCTTATTTTTATTTTTCGTAAGTTTTTCACAGAACTCATAGGTAAGCGACTGGAGGTACAGTGTCGGGATGCCCCACTCGTTCATCATGGGCCATGGGCTCATGCCCGTGCCACCGGGGGCGCCGTCAACGGTGAGGAGGTCTATTTTGGCGTCTGCGCCCCATCGGAGCGCCATGGCAAGCTCGACCATCGAATAAGCGCCGGTCTTCAGAGTGATGCGCTTGAAGCCCAGCTTTCGCAGTCTCTCGACCTCTTGCACGAAGCCCTCGTGGGTCACGAAGCCGAGGCGGGAGTGGCGCTCGAATTCCTTGATAGCGCCGTCTTTGTAGGATGCGGCGATGTTTTTATCAGTCGGGTCCGGGGTAACGATGTAGCCGCGTTTTCTGAGTTCCGTGGCGCGCTCGATGGAGTTGACCTTGATCTCGCCACGGAACTC